>QWCK01001344.1_pt1 | contig 49502 bp, 57 predicted proteins | sample 1972571 | NCBI WGS metagenome assembly QWCK01 (sample SAMN09866710, study PRJNA288562) | Human gut metagenome isolate term2_stool, whole genome shotgun sequencing... | isolation source: gut | host: Homo sapiens | place: USA: California | reverse complement strand
TGAAGGTATATATCATGTACCTTATTCCTCGATAGCTCAATGGTAGAGCACTCGGCTGTTAACCGAGTTGTTGTAGGTTCGAGCCCTACTCGGGGAGTTATGGCTCCATGGTCAAGCGGTTAAGACATCGCCCTTTCACGGCGGTAACACGGGTTCGATTCCCGTTGGAGTCATTTATATGTTAGCAGAATTGCTCACAGAGTAGCAGAGGTCTGTTGGCTGATAAACATTAGACTCAGGAAACAAATTTGTTTCTGCATGTTTATGCCGATGTGGCTCAATTGGCAGAGCAGCTGATTTGTAATCAGCAGGTTATCGGTTCGAGTCCGATCATCGGCTTTTTATGGACCTTTAGCTCAGTTGGTTAGAGCAACCGGCTCATAACCGGTCGGTCCTGGGTTCGAGTCCCCGAAGGTCCATTTTGCAAGAGCATATAATTAACGATCTGGCCTAGTGGCTCAGTTGGTTAGAGCGCCGCCCTGTCACGGCGGAGGTCACGGGTTCGAGTCCCGTCTGGGTCGTTTATGGGATCTTAGCTCAGCTGGGAGAGCATCTGCCTTACAAGCAGAGGGTCACAGGTTCGAGCCCTGTAGGTCCCATCGATGCTAAAGCATCATGCCGGCGTGGCGGAACTGGCAGACGCGCAGGACTTAAAATCCTGTGGTGGCGACATCGTACCGGTTCGATTCCGGTCGCCGGCATTAACTTCTTTAAGAAGTTAATTGAATATGTGTGTGTAGCTCAGCTGGATAGAGCACTTGGCTACGGACCAAGGTGTCGGGGGTTCGAATCCTCTCACGCACGTCCTAGAAAGTATCGCAAGCCTTTGATTTACAAGGGTTTGCGGTATTTTTTTGCGTTAAAGAAAATAAGTATTTGGGTTATATAGGACTTAATTTAGGTAATAATTTATGGTACAATAAATATCCTATAGATGGAAATTGTAGTTTAAAAAAAGGTACATTTCGTGAAATGCATAGATTAAAAAATCTTTATGTGAAGAAGATTTTTTTTAAATATTAAAAGCGATCTATGATGTGTGTGAACGAAACGTAAAAAATAAAAAAGGAGAAATGTAATGTTAACAGTTGGGAGTTACCAAGAAATGGATCAAAACAAATACGATGAAAATTGGTTAATTGTGCGAAAACCAGATGATTTTTTGCCTGAGTTTGTGAAGCATGTACCAGCGTTTAGTCCGTCACCAGATCTTTTCCAAAAATATCGTGAAGCATGTCAGAAAAAAATGTTTGATCAGAAATTTTTTAATGAAGTGTATGTGCCACAGTTTGTAAAGGAATTGGCTGAAAATCCAGAGGCACGTGCATTACTGCAGACTTTGACAGATATGAGCAGGGGAAAAAATATTATGCTTGCCTGCTATTGTGAAACGGAAACAATGTGTCATAGGAGTATCATTGCGGGTATCTTGCTTGGCATGGGTGCAGAAATTAGCACAGAGCAGGAATATTTGAATTATTATAAATTGTACCAGATGATGAAAAAACGAGTAAAAGCGGACAAATGGTTGTAAAGATAAAAACCAATTGAAGTTGGAAGATAAAGGAGAATATGTAGATAAATGAGTATTTTAAATGTAGAGCACCTGACGCATGGTTTTGGCGACCGTGCGATTTTTGAAGATGTATCTTTTCGTTTGTTAAAGGGCGAGCATATCGGTCTGATCGGTGCAAACGGCGAAGGAAAATCCACATTTATGAGTATTGTAACTGGTCGATTGATGCCGGATGAAGGAAAAGTAGAATGGGCGAAAAATGTCCGTGCGGGATATCTGGATCAACATGCGGTGCTGGAGCAGGGGATGAGCATCGGTGATGTGCTGCGTTCTGCATTTTCATGGCTGTTTGATATGGAAACAGAGATGAACCATATGTTTGAGCAGATGGCAGATGCCTCACCAGAGGAAATGGAACATCTGTTGGAAGAAACCGGTACTTATCAGGAATTGCTGGATCAGCATGATTTTTATATGATTGATGCAAAAGTAGATGAGGTTGCCAGGGCATTAGGTCTGTTAGATCTTGGATTGGATCGCGATGTTACAGACCTGAGTGGTGGTCAGAGAACAAAAGTATTGCTGGCAAAATTATTGCTTGAGAAACCGGATATTTTATTGCTGGATGAGCCGACAAACTATCTGGATGAGGAGCATATCGCATGGCTGAAACGTTATCTGCTGGATTATGAAAATGCATTTATTTTGATTTCTCATGATATTCCATTCCTGAATGAAGTGGTAAATATTATTTATCATATGGAAAACCAGGAACTGAACCGCTATGTGGGGGATTACGGGCATTTTCAGGAAGTGTACGCTATGAAAAAAGCACAGCTTGAGGCAGCGTACCGCAGACAGCAGCAGGAAATCAGTGAATTAAAAGATTTTGTGGCAAGAAATAAAGCCAGAGTTTCTACCCGAAATATGGCGATGTCTCGTCAGAAAAAACTGGACAAGATGGATGTCATTGAACTGGCGGCAGAGCGTCCAAAGCCGGAATTTCATTTTCAGTATGGACAGACTCCGGGAAAAATGCTGTTTGAGACACATGATCTGGTGATTGGTTATGATGAGCCGTTGTCTAAACCATTGAATTTTTCTATGGAACGTGGACAGAAAATCGCGCTGGTTGGTACAAACGGAATTGGAAAAACAACGTTATTAAAAAGTATTCTTGGACTGATTCCAGCCATTTCCGGTGAATGTGAGCTTGGCGAAAAACTACAGCTTGGCTATTTTGAGCAGGAAGTAAGCCCGGATAACCGAAACAGCTGCATCGAAGAAATCTGGGAGGAGTTTCCTTCATTTTCTCAGTATGAAGTGCGTTCCGCTCTGGCAAAATGTGGACTGACAACGAAGCATATTGAAAGCCAGGTGCGTGTATTAAGCGGTGGCGAGCAGGCCAAAGTACGTCTGTGTAAACTGTTGAATCGAGACACGAATTTCCTGCTTCTGGATGAGCCGACCAACCATCTGGATGTGGATGCAAAGGATGCTTTGAAAACAGCATTGCAGGAATACCGCGGAAGTATTCTGCTGATCTGTCATGAGCCGGAGTTTTATCAGGATGTGGTAGACGAGATTTGGAATATGAGCCAGTGGACTACGAAATTATAAAAGCAAGTAGCGAAAGCGGATTGCGAATGTCCGCTTTACTTTTGTGAGAAAAATACATCAATAATATAGTAGGATATGCTAACTGAAACGATTGACAGAGTACCCTGCAGGGGTATACAATAATGCTGGTTTCAGAATATCTTTTTATGATTGAATGGAAGAAAATGTCAGCTGATGCTACATGGAATTATGCACCGGGTATCAACTGTGCTCGTCTTGAAATATCATAATGAATCTAAAAAGTAAATTGCCAAATGATCATTTGAGAAAGAGGGAATTGGTATGGTAAAGACTGTATTAAAAATTGATGGTATGTCATGCAGCATGTGTGAAGCTCATATGAATGAAGTCATCCGTAACAATTTTAAAGTAAATAAAGTGTCTTCTTCCGCAAGTGCCGGAGAGACAGTCATCATCAGTGATGCGGAACTTGATATTCCATGGGTGAAAAAACAAGTAAAGGATATTGGATATAAAGTATTATCTTATAAATCTGAGCCTTATGAGAAAAAAGAAAAGAAAGGTTTCTTCCATTTTGGAAAGAAATAAGAAACTGGGAATATGCAGTGAAAAGTCGACACTTATCAACAAGATCAAAGATCTGTTCCAGTAAAAATCATTGATAAAATCGAAAAGCTGTTTCGGTAAATCAGCGAGATAAATTTTTATTATGTGAAAGTATAAAATGAAATAATTTGAACGCAGAATAAGCATTCCCCCGCTTGCTTATGTCAGTGGGAGTTAAAAGCTCCCACTGACAGGTCGCAAAGCGACTGCGTTCATGAGCAAGTAGCGAAAGCGGATTGCGAATGTCCGCTTTACCAAAATTTTCCATGAGGAAAACAGGATGCACAGCGTGGAACATAGTTGGAAAAAGAACCAACCGATGGCTTCGTTGTGCATTTTGTATATGAATAAAGACGAGATTCTATGAAAAATTTCATGGCAGGATTTGTCGAATCATTGTATAATAAAGCTATATGTAAAAAAATAGGAGAGACGAAGGATGAACTGGAATAATGTACAGATCGTCCCAACATTTGTAGATCAGGGGGTATCCTGCTATCAACTGGAGGGCGGAGATTTTAAAAATGAATACTATATTGTATCAGAAGCGGAGACACGGAAATTATTAAATAATCCGGAAATCGTCGGATATGAGACTTATTATTGTCTGATCCCGTCCACTTCTCAGATGTTGTATTACTTCAAAGAGCAGAAAAAGGTGACAACAGCCAACATTCTGTCTATTTTACGTGGCGCATTGAACTATCCGCTGGAGGAGAGCTGCTATCGTGAGCATATTCGCGTGCATGATATCAGTTTCCTGTCCAGTGAGCGTGTGTTCCATGAGGATGAGATCGCAGGTCTGGAGATTAAATACAGCAAGCTGACGATGGTTCCGGGAAGTACTTTGCTGATCGGAGATATCATTGCAACCGGAGAGACATTGATTCACTGTCTGCGTTATGTGACAGATTTTTATCGTGAGCATGGTGCAAAACTCCGCAACATTATCGTGTTTACCATTGGTGGTACAAAAGGTATCGAGATTTTAGAGCGACTGACCGAAGAAATCCGTGAGTACTGGCCGGATTTTGAAGGTTTTATCACGGTGTTTTATGAAGGTATCTTTGCAACATATCAGGATAAAGGTGTATCCGGTATCAACCTTCCGGATGTGGATTTCTACTGGAAAGGTGGTATCATTGCGCCGGAATTCAGACGTCAGACGTTGTCCATGTGTAATCCGTTATTTGAGAAATGTATCATCTACGATGGTGGTGCACGTCGCTATGAGATCCATGAGCACGTAGAGGAAGTTCTGGAATTCTGGAATGGTATGCTGGAACGTGCAGATCAGATCGACCTGAAAGAACTGTTAGATGAGAAACTTGGTTATCCAGCTCCTTTGTCATACGATGCCTGGGTGGAAGCAAACCATTATCAACGATTAAACGATGCACAGAAAAACTGGCTGTATCGTCAGGAACTTGGCTACATCGAGAGCTTAAAAGGAATGACTGTGCGCGAGATCGCAGAACAGAGAATCGAAGAAATTACAACAGCATTAAGAAAATATATGCTATAATAAATCTGTCAAATAGCTGCATAATACGACTGCTTGCAGGCGATATCATGCAGCTATTTGACGGATAAACACACATGAGCATGTAAGGCGATAGACTGGAATGCGAATGTGTGTTGCGGATTCGATAGTTCGAAGAACGGAGAAGCCGCATTTATAGAGTAGAAATGGAAAAAGGTACGACTGCTTGCAGGCGGTATCATGCAGCTATTTGACGGATAAAAAGAATGCGAGGAAAATTATGACGAAAAAGCAAAGGGCGCTGGAAATTATAGACCGTCTGAAAAAAGAATATCCGGATGCAGACTGTACACTGGACTATGATCAGGCATGGAAACTTCTGGTGAGTGTCCGCCTGGCGGCGCAGTGTACGGATGCCAGAGTCAATATGATCGTTCCAAAGCTGTTTGAAAAATATCCAAGTGTGGAGACACTGGCAGATGCCGATGTGGCAGACATTGAGGAAATTGTCCACCCCTGTGGACTTGGAAAAAGCAAGGCGAGAGATATCAGTGCCTGTATGAAAATGCTTCGGGATGAGTTCAGTGGAAAAGTGCCAAAGGATTTTAACGCATTGTTGAAACTTCCGGGCGTCGGCAGAAAAAGTGCAAATCTGATCATGGGTGATGTGTTTGGTGAACCGGCCATTGTAACAGATACGCATTGCATCCGTCTGGTGAACCGCATGGGACTGGTGGATGGAATCAAAGAGCCGAAAAAAGTAGAGATGGAGTTGTGGAAAATCATACCACCGGAGGAAGGCAGTGATTTCTGCCATCGTCTGGTATTGCACGGCAGAGAGGTCTGTACTGCACGGACACAGCCATATTGTGACAAGTGCTGTTTGAATGATATCTGTAAAAAGCATATCTGATGTTAATATGACAGAAAATATGTGATAAGAATAAAAACAAAAACTTTGTATAAGAGAAAACTTTGAAATCATTGTAAAAGAAGGAGAACATGAATGCTGGAAATCAAAGAGTATGTGAAGGCAGAAAGTCTGGAGCAGGCATTTGAATTAAATCAGAAGCGAACCAATCAGATCATAGGTGGAATGCTCTGGATGAAAATGGGAGATCACAGGATACAGACTGCCATCGATCTGTCTGGTCTTGGTCTTGATACCATTGAGGAAGATGAGATGCAGTTTTCCATCGGATGTATGACATCCCTGCGTCAGTTGGAGTTACACGAAGGCTTAAACCAGTGGAGCGATGGCGCAGTCCGTGAGAGTGTTCGCCATATCGTAGGTGTGCAGTTTCGAAATCTTGCTACCGTAGGTGGAAGTCTGTTTGGACGGTTTGGCTTTTCTGATGTGCTGACCTGCTTTTTAGCGATGGATGCTTATGTAGAGTTATATCACAACGGAATTCTGTCCCTGGCAGATTTTTTAAATCTTCCCCGCGACAACGATGTGTTGATTCGTCTCATCGTAAAAAAGACACCTGGAAAATGCGTTTATCTGTCTCAGAGAAATACAAAAACAGATTTTCCGTTATTAACATGCGCCGTCTGTCTGGACAAAAAAGGAACCAGAGTGGCAGTCGGTGCGAGACCGCAGAAAGCCATGCTTTTGACTGTTTCTGAGGAGCAGACAGAAGCAATCAGAAAAAACGGTGCGGATGCAGCTGCAAAGATTGCAGATGAACTTGCGGTTCAGATTCCAACGCAGGATAACATGCGCGCCAGTGCTGCATATCGGACACATCTTGCCAAGGTGCTGATCCGTCGTGCGCTGCTGACCGTGACAGAGGAGGTGCAGTAACATGGTTGTGACAATTACATTAAATGGAAAAAAAGTGGAAGCACTTGTAAAGCCGGATACGTTACTCATCGACTTTGTGCGTGACCACGGCTGCTACAGCGTAAAGCGTGGCTGTGAGACATCCAACTGTGGACTCTGCACGGTATTCGTGAATGAAAAACCGGTGCTTTCCTGCTCTATGCTGGTGGCACGGGTAAATGGATGTAAAGTAGATACGTTAGAGGGACTTCAGAAAGAAGCGGAAGAATTCGGTGCTTTTATCGCAGATCAGGGTGCTGAGCAGTGTGGTTTCTGCAATCCGGGTATGATCATGAATGCGATTGCCTTATTCCGGGAAAATCCGGATCCTTCCGATGAAGAAATCAAAGAATATTTAGCAGGAAATCTCTGTAGATGTTCTGGATACGAGGGACAGATGCGTGGAATCAAAGCGTTTCTGGAATACAAAAAGAATGGAGGCAGCAGATGAAAGCAGTAAATCAGCCAATTCGAAAAAAAGACGCCATGGCACTGGTGACAGGAAAACCGGTTTTTATGGACGACCTGGTTCCGAAGGACTGTTTGATTGTCAAATTACTGCGCAGTCCCCATGCCAATGCAATCGTAAAAGAAATCAATAAAGCAGCAGCGGAGAAAGTACCGGGAATTGAAGCAATTTATACCTGGGAAGATGTGCCGCAGCAGCGTTTTACCACTGCAGGACAGACCTATCCGGAGGCAACACCGTATGACCGTCTGATTCTGGATCAGCATGTGCGTTTTGTAGGCGATCCGGTGGCCATCATTGCCGGAGAAGATGAAGCCTGCGTGGAAAAAGCCATGCGTCTGATCAAAGTAAAATATGAAGTGCTTCCGGCTATTCTGGATTTTCATGTGGCAAAAGACAATAAAATCCTGATCCATCCGGAGGATAACTGGAAATCTCTCTGTCCGGTTGGTGCGGACAATAAGAGAAATCTTTGCGCTACAGCGAGATCCGAAGAAGGCGATGTGGACGGTGTGATGGCGGAATGCGATACCATTGTAGAGCACACATATCATACGGTTGCGGATCAGCAGGCGATGATGGAGACCTTCCGCACATATTGCTCCATTGATGCCTACGGCAGACTGAATATTTTCAGTTCCACACAGATTGTATTCCATGTGCGAAGAATCGTATCCAATGCCCTTGGTATTCCGAAATCTCAGATCCGTGTGTCAAAGCCGCGTGTGGGCGGGGGATTTGGAGCGAAACAGACCGCTGTTTCCGAGGTTTATCCGGCATTTGTAACCTGGATGACAAAGAAACCGTCAAAAATCATTTTTACCAGAGTGGAATCCCAGATTGCTTCCTCTCCGCGCCATGAGATGGAAGTGCACGTAAAAGTAGGTGCCATGAAGGACGGAACCATTCGTGCCATTGATATGTATACATTGTCAAATACCGGTGCTTACGGCGAACATGGTCCGACAACGGTAGGATTAAGCGGACATAAATCCATTCCGCTTTATGCAAAAGCAGAAGCATTCCGTTTTGATTATGATGTTGTGTATACAAATGTAATGTCAGCCGGTGCATATCGAGGCTATGGTGCGACGCAGGGACAGTTTGCGCTGGAATCAGCGGTAAACGAACTGGCGCAGAAACTGCATATGGATCCGGTTAAATTGCGTGAGATAAATATGGTGCGGGAAGGCGATATCATGCCGGCTTATTACGGTGAGCCAAACAACAGCTGTGCATTGGACCGTTGTCTGAAACGTGCGGCAGAAATGATCGGCTGGGAAGAAAAATTTCCGTGCAGGGATATGGGAAATGGAAAAGTACGAAGTGTTGGTATGGCCATGTCTATGCAGGGATCAGGTATTTCCAATGTGGATGTAGGATCTGCGACCATTAAACTGAACGAAGACGGAAGTTATCTGCTTTCCATCGGTGCTGCTGATATGGGAACCGGATGTGATACAACACTGGCGCAGGTGGCAGCAGAATGTCTGGAATGCGATACAGACAAAATTGCAGTATCCGGAGCAGATACAGATACGTCTCCTTACGATTCCGGATCTTATGCTTCCAGTACCGCATACATCACAGGCAAAGCCGTGGAAAAAACGGCACTTCATCTAATCGAAGAAATCAGAGCAACCGCAGCACAGATGCTGGAGTGTGGAGTGGAAGATACCAGATTTGAAGGAGATCATGTAAGCTGCGTTTCAACAGGAAAATCTGTGACAACAGCAGAGATTGGTGTACATTCCATGTGTGCCAATAATCATGCACTTCAGGTAACCGAAAGTCATTATTCACCGACTTCTCCGCCACCATTTATGGTTGGAATGGCAGAAGTGGAAATTGATAAAGAAACCGGTGAACTGGAATTGATCGATTATGTTGCCGTAGTTGACTGTGGAACACCGTTGAATCCGAATCTGGCAAGAGTTCAGGTAGAAGGTGGACTGGGACAGGGTATCGGCATGGCGCTGTATGAAAATGTACAGTATACGGATTATGGAAGAATGATGAACAATTCTCTGATGCAGTATAAGATTCCGGCCCGGGTGGATCTGTGTAAACTTCGCGTAGAGTTCGAGAGCAGTTATGAAAAGTCCGGTCCTTTTGGTGCAAAATCCATCGGAGAGATCGTTATCAATACGCCATCCCCGGCACTTGCACATGCAGTGGCTAATGCAACCGGTATCTGGGTGCGTGAACTGCCAATCACACCGGAAAAAATTGCTATGGGTGTACCGGAACAGAAATGAAAAAGTAAAAATCTGAGTGTTTCCTTATGAAACAGGAAAAGAATGTGAAAATAACAGGTAAAAGTTAATTTCAACACTACCAAAATGCCTTAAAACTTGGTATACTAAGTTTTAAGGCATTTGTTAATTCCGATAGAATCATTATGTAAAATTGTACTATTTAAAGATGATACTGTGATTAGAAGAAAAGGAATATAAGAGAATAAATGCATTTGCTTATGTCAGTGGGAGTTAAAAGCTCCCACTGACAGGTCGCAAAGCGACTGCGTTCATGAGCAAGTAGCGAAAGCGGATTGCGAATGTCCGCTTTACGGCAAGTCGCAAAGTGACTGTATTCATGGATAAGTCGTAAAAGTGGATTGTGAATGTCCACTTTACTTATAAAAAATCAGAAAGGCAGGTGTGGCACATATGATGACCGTGTACAAGACGGACAACCGTGTCCTTCATGAAGTAGAAGAGATGGATCCGGGTGTCTGGATCATGATGACAAATCCAACAATGGAGGAGAGTCAGGAAGTCGCGGAACAATATGATATCGATATGGCAGACGTCCGTGCCGCACTGGATGAGGAAGAAAGTTCCCGTATTGAATTGGAGGATGGTTATACCCTGATTCTGGTGGATATTCCGGCGACAGAGATCCGTCACGAATCCAAGAACTATACGACTATCCCGCTTGGTATCCTTCTGACACAGGAATGCATCATTACAGTATGTACCGAGGAAACACCGATTCTGCAGCATTTTATTGAGCGCAGAGTCCGTGAATTTTCCACAAAGAAAAAAATGCGTTTTGTATATCAGATTCTGTTCCGTACTGCGGCGATGTATCAGAGTACACTGCGTATCATTGATAAAAAGAGAACTGATATTGAGGAAAATATCGGCGGAAATACCGAGGATGAAGATCTTGTAAACTTACATGAACTGGAATCCACGCTGGTATATTTTGCCACATCTTTACGAGCAAATGGTGTCGTGTTGGAGCGTCTGTCCAGATACAAACGACTGGAACAGTATCCGGAAGATACGGAACTTCTGGATGATGTCATCATCGAGAACAAGCAGGCAATTGAGATGACTATGATTTATCGAGATATCATCAATGGTACCAGAGAGCTGGTATCTTCCGTTATCAACAACCGATTGAACAACGTCATGAAATACCTGACATCCATTACACTGGTCATGGCAATTCCGACGATCATTTCCGGATTATATGGAATGAACGTCAGTGGAAAATGGATGCCGTTGTCCAATACACCTTACGGATTTGCAATCATCTGTCTGGGTACATTGATCATTTGTATTTTGATCCTGCTGATCTTAAGAAAGAAAAATATGTTGTAGTAATGTCATTAAATCTGTAATTTAGAATGGTGAGGTTACATAACATCACAAAAAACGTCCGTTTTTTCACAGAAAACGACATTGAGATAGAACGTTGCATATGAAATAATTATCCCATCGAGATAATAAATTTCATATGCGGCGTTTTTTTTGCAGGAAAACAGTTCCGAACATAAAAATACTTTGCAAAAAACAGGAGGGGAATTAACAATATGGAAATCATCTATGCAGAGGCTCAGCCGGGGAAAGTTGTTTTAAATGAGAAGGAGATTCCGGCACCGGGAAAAGGAGAAGTATTACTGAAAGCAAAATACAGTGCCATGAGTCCGGGAACAGAGAACGGACTTCTTGGAGAGCACATCGTACCGCTTCCGACAAGTATGGATATGCTATTGCAGCCGGTGGTAGAAAATGCAATCAAGCATGGTCTGTGGGAAAAAGCGGAGAAGGAACCGTTGCAATTTGAGTATCACGAAATGAAGATATTCTGGAGATCGTTGTTATGGACGATGGCATCGGTATGGATGAAAATCAGATCAGACAGATGCCAAGACGTATGAGATTGGTGAAAAAGTCGGATACAATAATGTACGCCGGTTTGTGGATACATTTAAGCAGATTTATTCTATGAGCCCGATGGAATATCGTAAAACATTTCGGGAAGATAAAGCGTGATGTCCTGGTAGTGGAAAAATATAATATAAAGAAGAAAACTATATCATAGACATAGAAAATTTTGCCTTGTGATATAGTTTTTTCTTTTTAGTACTGATTAAATTTTGTCATGTAGTAGCGGCTATGTTATTTAGATTCCCAACGGCCGGATGCTCCACATGGAAGAACCAGTCCGTTAGAAGATACCGAAAGTCCGATTTCATCAGCAATTACGATACCGTTGTATTTTTTCATAACTGTTCCGAGCATGTAAGCCAGTACCGCAGGCTGAAGCCCTGTGGTGTAGGAGTTGATCAGGAAGAACAGCGGATCATCAGAAAGAATCTGTGTACACAGTTTTACCAACGGGTAAACAGATTCTTCAATTTTCCAGATTTCACCTTTCGGTCCTCTGCCATAAGATGGCGGGTCCATAATAATGGCATCGTAATGGTTACCGCGGCGAATCTCACGTTCTACAAATTTTACACAGTCGTCTACAAGCCAGCGGATCGGTCTGTCACTGAGACCGGAAGAAGCAGCATTTTCTTTTGCCCACTGAACCATTCCCTTGGAAGCGTCCACATGAGTAACCTGTGCACCTGCAGCGGCAGCAGCAAGTGTTGCACCACCAGTATAAGCAAATAAGTTTAATACTTTGATCGGTCTGCCTGCTTTACGGATTTTGTCACCGAACCAGTCCCAGTTTGCAGCCTGCTCCGGGAATAAGCCGGTATGTTTAAAACTGAATGGCTTTAAGTTAAAGGTAAGCTCATTATAATGAATGGTCCACTGCTTCGGCAGATCAAAAAATTCCCATTCACCGCCGCCTTTTTTACTTCTATGGTAATGAGCATTAGGTTTGTCCCATCCTTTTTCTGTTTTCGGTGTATCCCAGATGACCTGCGGGTCCGGACGAACCAGGAGATATTTTCCCCATCGCTCTAACTTCTCACCCTGAGAACAATCAATCACCTGATAATCTTTCCAGTTTTTTGCTATCCACATTGTCTATTTCCTCTACTTTCTCAATGAATTTGTCTTTGTATAAAATGTGTTTCTTCCTATTATATAATAAGCATTCCCCCGCTTCAAGTGCGTAGAGCACTAAGCGGTGGGTAAGGGGATGCTTATGTCAGTGGGAGTTAAAAGCTCCCACTGACAGGTCGCAAAGCAAATCAAACCTTCCATGACTAATTTTTAAGTGTATTTATAAAAATACAAGAAAAACACGAATATTTTGAAAAAAATTGAAAAAACTACTTGCAATTCTGAAAGAAATCTCTTATACTAACAACTGCTGTGACATGATAGCAATGAAGCGCGAGGTTGCTGCCCGAGTGGCAGGTTTTCCGTGGAGCGAATGTCAAGTTAGGAAACTGACGACAAGTCACTGTACTGAAACTGAAGACCATGAAATGGTTGAAAACAACGTGTGTGAGATTGAATGATACACACGGGAGAGTGTACAGTCACCGCTTGTCGTACTAATCAAAAGTGCGAAAAGGAGGCGACTTTTTTTATGGCAAGTCAAGTAATGAGAATCATTCTCAAGGCTTATGACCACGAGATGGTGGATGCATCAGCAAAGAAAATTATCGAAACTGTAAAGAAAAATGGATCACAGGTGAGCGGACCGGTACCACTTCCTACTAAGAAAGAGGTTGTAACAATCTTAAGAGCGGTTCACAAATACAAAGATTCCAGAGAGCAGTTCGAGCAGAGAACACACAAAAGACTGATCGACATCGTAGCACCAACACAGAAAACTGTTGATGCGCTGTCAAGATTAGAGATGCCGGCTGGTGTCAGCATCGACATCAAGATGAAAAACAAATAATTCATCTGATGAAAAGTCTTCCTTATATAATAGGAAGCAATATGATTAAGGTAAAATCCTGAAGGGTTATATATAGAAGCAGCATTCTTCGAATCCGTTTTAACCCACGTTGCAAAACAACAATGGATTCAATGTTCCACTTATATATCACTGTTCTAGGATGAGCGCATAAGCGCTCCGCTGTAGAGTAAACAGGAGGTAAATGAGATGAAGAAAGCTATCTTAGCTACAAAAGTCGGAATGACTCAAATCTTCAACGCAGACGGAGTTTTAGTTCCGGTTACTGTATTACAGGCTGGTCCGTGCTACGTTACACAGATTAAAACTGTTGATAACGATGGATACAGCGCTGTACAGGTTGGTTTTGTTGACAAAAAAGAGAAAGTTGTTACAAAAGATGCCAACGGTAAAAAAGAAATCAAACACAGACATGGTGTTAACAAAGCAGAGAAAGGTCACTTTGACAAAGCTGGCGTATCCGGTAAGAGATTCGTTCGCGAGTTCAAATTTGACAATGCTGAGGAATACAACCTTGCAGATGTAATCAAAGCTGATATCTTCGCAGAAGGCGATAAGATCGATGCAACAGCAATTTCCAAAGGTAAAGGTTTCCAGGGCGCAATTAAGAGATTCGGTCAGCACAGAGGACCTATGGCTCATGGTTCTAAATTCCATCGTCATCAGGGTTCCAACGGCGCTTGTTCTTCTCCGAGTAAAGTATTCAAAGGAAAAGGCATGCCGGGACACATGGGTAGCGTAAAGGTTACAGTTCAGAACCTTGAAGTTGTTCGTGTAGATGCTGAGAACAATTTACTTTTAGTGAAAGGTTCCGTACCAGGACCTAAGAAATCTTTAGTAACAATCAAGGAAACAGTAAAAGCTTAAGTTTTACTTGATTAGGAAAGGAGGACACACAGATGGCTAACGTATCTGTTTATAATATGGAAGGCAACGAAGTGGGCTCCATGGAACTGAATGACGCAGTTTTCGGTGTAGAAGTTAACGAGCATTTAGTACACATGGCAGTTGTACAGCAGCTTGCAAATAATCGTCAGGGAACTCAGAAAGCAAAAACACGTTCTGAAGTTAGCGGCGGTGGAAGAAAACCTTGGAGACAGAAAGGAACCGGTCATGCAAGACAGGGTTCAACAAGAGCTCCGCAGTGGACAGGTGGTGGAGTAGTATTCGCTCCGGTACCGAGAGATTACTCTTTCAAGATCAACAAAAAAGAGAAAAGAGCAGCTTTAAAATCCGCTCTGACATCCAGAGTAGAGGCTCAGAAATTTGTTGTTTTAGATGAGTTGAAATTAGACGCAATCAAAACAAAAGATTTTGTTAAAGTATTAAATAACTTAAACGTTTCCAAAGCACTTGTTGTTATGGGAGACAAAGATGTAGTTGTTGAGAAATCCGCAGCAAACGTTCCGGGTGTTAAAACAACACAGGCTACACTGTTAAATGTTTACGATGTTCTGAAATATGACACAGTAATCACAACAAAAGCAGCTGTAGAGAAAATCGAGGAGGTATACGCATAATGGCAAACGTTCAGTACTACGATGTAATCCTCAAACCGGTTATTACAGAGAAAAGCATGAATATCATGGCTGAGAAAAAATATACTTTCCTGGTTCATCCGGAAGCTAACAAAGCTATGATCAAAGAAGCTGTTGAGAAAATGTTCGACGGCGTTAAAGTTGCAAAAGTTAACACAATGAATTGCGAAGGCAAAACAAAAAGACGTGGAATGACTTTTGGTAAAACTGCTAAAACAAAAAAAGCTATCGTTCAGTTAACAGAGGATAGCAAAGATATCGAGATCTTCGCAGGTCTGTAGACCGAAAGCAACTTAGCAGTTGGTTAAGCACAGTAAAGTGCGATAATAAAACACAGTATTGAAAGGAGATTCATTATGGGAATCAAAACATATAACCCATATACACCTTCCAGAAGAAATATGACTGGTTCTGACTTCTCTGAGATCACAAAGAGCACTCCTGAGAAATCCTTACTGGTTTCCTTAAGCAAAAATTCTGGACGTAATAATCAGGGTAAAATCACTGTTAGACACCGCGGAGGCGGAGCTAAGAAAAAATACAGAATCATCGATTTCAAGAGAAATAAAGATGGTATTCCGGCAACTGTTATCGGTATCGAGTACGATCCGAACAGAACAGCTAATATCGCTCTGATCAGCTACGCTGATGGTCAGAAAGCATATATCCTTGCACCGGCAGGACTTACAGATGGTATGAAAGTTATGAACGGACCGGAAGCTGAGGTTCGCGTAGGTAACTGCTTACCGCTGGCAAACATCCCAGTTGGTACACAGGTTCACAATATTGAGTTACATCCGGGTAAAGGCGGACAGCTGGTTCGTTCCGCAGGAATGAGCGCACAGCTTATGGCTAAAGAAGGCAAATACGCTACTTTAAGACTTCCGTCCGGAGAGATGAGAATGGTTCCTATTAATTGCCGTGCAACCGTAGGCGTTATCGGAAACGGTGACCACAGCCTGATCAACATCGGTAAAGCAGGACGTAAACGTCACATGGGTATCCGCCCGACAGTACGTGGTTCTGTTATGAACCCGAATGACCATCCACACGGTGGTGGTGAAGGCAAGACAAGTATCGGTCGTCCAGGTCCGTGTACACCTTGGGGCAAACCTGCTCTTGGCTTAAAGACAAGAAAGAAAAACAAACAGTCTAACAAACTTATCGTAAGAAGAAGAGACGGTAAAGCAATCAAATAGGAGGTTTAATATGGCTCGTTCATTAAAAAAAGGACCATTTGCTGATGAAAGCTTACTGAAAAAGATTGATGCTATGAACGCTGCAGGAGACAAACAGGTAATCAAAACCTGGTCCCGCCGTTCCACAATCTTCCCGCAGATGGTTGGACATACAATCGCAGTTCATGATGGAAGAAAACATGTGCCTGTATATGTTACAGAAGATATGGTTGGACACAAACTCGGTGAGTTCGTAGCAACCAGAACATACAGAGGACATGGAAAAGACGAAAAGAAATCTAAAGTAAGATAATTTTGGAAGGAGGTTATATCCATGGCAAAAGGACATAGATCCCAAATTAAAAGAGAGAGAAATGCACAGAAAGATACCAGACCTTCAGCAAAATTATCTTATGCTAGAATGTCTGTACAGAAAGCTTGCTTCGTACTGGATGCAATCCGTGGCAAAGATGTAAAAACAGCTTTAGCTATCGTAATGTACAATCCGAGATACGCATCAAGCGTTATTGAAAAATTATTAAAATCAGCAATTGCTAATGCTGAGAACAACAACGGAATGAAAGTTGATGACCTTTATGTAGAAGAGTGCTACGCAAATAAAGGACCTACAATGAAGAGAATTCATCCGAGAGCACAGGGTAGAGCTTACAGAATCGAGAAGAGAATGAGCCACATCACAATCGTGCTTAATGAAAGATAGGAGGTAAAACATGGGACAGAAAGTTAATCCTCATGGCTTGAGAGTCGGTGTTATCAAAGACTGGAGTTCTAAATGGTATGCAGAAGGCAATTTTGCAGATCTCTTAGTTGAAGATTACAATATCAGAAAATTTTTAAAGAAAAAATTATACAGCGCAGGAATCGCTAAAATCGAGATCGAGAGAGCTTCTGACCGCGTTAAAGTTATCGTTTACACAGCTAAACCGGGTGTTGTAATCGGTAAAGGCGGAGCTGAGATCGAGAAAGTGAAAAAAGAGCTTCAGAAATATACAGATAAAAAATTAATCGTTGATATCAAAGAAGTTAAGAGACCGGACAAAGACGCTCAGCTCGTTGCAGAGAACATCGCAGCACAGCTTGAGAACCGTGTATCTTTCCGTCGTGCTATGAAATCCTGCATGGGCAGAAGTATGAAAGCTGGCGTTAAAGGTATCAAAACATCCGTTTCCGGACGTCTTGGTGGAGCAGATATGGCTCGTACAGAGTTCTACAGCGAAGGTACTATTCCGCTTCAGACACTGAGAGCTGATATCGACTACGGTTTCGCAGAAGCAGATACAACCTACGGTAAAGTAGGCGTTAAAGTATGGATCTACAAAGGTGAAGTACTTCCAAAAAAGGCAGTGGAAGGGAGCGATAAATAATGTTAATGCCAAAAAGAGTTAAAAGACGTAAACAGTTCCGTGGCACAATGGCTGGTAAAGCGTTAAGAGGCAATAAGATTACAAACGGTGAATACGGTATCGTTGCTCTCGAGCCATGCTGGATCAAATCTAACCAGATTGAGGCAGCCCGTGTTGCCATGACACGTTATATCAAACGTGGTGGTAAAGTTTGGATCAAAATTTTCCCGGACAAACCAGTAACAGCTAAACCGGCTGAGACACGTATGGGTTCCGGAAAAGGTGCTTTGGAATATTGGGTAGCTGTAGTTAAACCGGGTCGTGTATTATTCGAGATCTCCGGTGTGTCTGAAGAAATCGCTCGTGAAGCGTTAAGACTTGCAACTCACAAATTACCATGCAAGTGCAAAATCGTTTCCCGTGAAGACTTAGAAGGCGGTGAATAAGAATGAAATCTAGTGAATATTTAAAAGAGTTAAGAACACAGAGCGCTGCTCAGTTACAGGAACAGTTAGTAGCTGCAAAAAAAGAACTTTTCAATCTTAGATTCCAGAACGCAACAAATCAGTTGGACAATACTGGAAGAATCAAAGAAGTTAGAAAAAATATTGCCAGAATTCAGACCGTTATCACTGAGAAAGCGGAGTAATTCCCCTGGCGAGTAACCCATGAAAGGAGAACGCATCGTGGAAGAAAGAAATCTTAGAAAAACACGTGTTGGTAAAGTTGTAAGCGACAAGATGGATAAAACAATCGTTGTAGCTATCCAGGATAATGTAAGACATCCTCTTTACAACAAAATCGTGAAAAAAACTTATAAATTAAAAGCTCATGACGAGAACAATGAATGTGGTATCGGTGATACAGTCAGAGTTATGGAAACAAGACCTTTATCTAAAGATAAAAGATGGAGACTTGTAGAGATTATGGAGAAAGCAAAATAAGAAGGAGGCTGCCAGCATGATTCAACAGGAAAGCAGACTTAGAGTAGCTGATAATACAGGAGCAAAAGAGTTACTTTGCATCCGTGTTATGGGCGGTTCTACAAGAAGATATGCTAACATTGGTGATGTTATTGTAGCTACAGTTAAAGATGCAACACCAGGCGGAGTTGTTAAAAAAGGCGACGTTGTGAAAGCTGTAGTTGTTCGTACTAAAAAAGGCGCACGTCGTAAAGACGGTTCCTACATCAAATTTGATGAGAACGCTGCTGTTATCATCAAAGATGACAAAACTCCAAGAGGAACTCGTATTTTTGGACCGGTTGCAAGAGAACTTCGTGAGAAACAGTTCATGAAGATTGTTTCCCTCGCTCCGGAAGTATTATAGGAGGTACCGATTAATGCTGAAAATTAAAAAAGGTGATACAGTTAAAGTAATCGCTGGAAAAGATAAAGACAAAGAAGGCAAAGTAATCGCTGTTAACGCTAAGAAAAACACAGTTACTGTTGAAGGTATCAACATGGTTACAAAACATACAAAACCAAGTATGGCTAACCAGGCAGGTGGTATCGTTCAGCAGGAAGGACCGATCGATATTTCTAACGTTATGTATGTTCACAAAGGAGCAGCTACTCGCGTAGGCTTCAAGATGGACGGCGACAAAAAAGTTCGTTTCGCTAAATCAACTGGCGAAGTGATTGATTAATCAAAGAGAGGAGGTCCATCAAGTTGAGTAGACTGAAAGAGACATATCAGAATGAGATCGTAGACGCTATGATCAAAAAATTTGGATATAAAAATATCATGGAAGTGCCGAAACTTGACAAAATTGTTATCAACATGGGTGTTGGTGAGGCAAAAGAGAATGCAAAGATTCTTGAGGCAGCTATGAAAGATCTTGAGATCATTGCAGGTCAGAAACCAATTACAACAAAAGCTAAGAATTCCATCGCTAACTTCAAAATCAGAGAAGGTATGCCGATCGGATGCAAAGTTACTTTAAGAGGCGAGAAAATGTATGAGTTCCTTGATCGTCTTGTAAACCTTGCATTACCGCGTGTACGTGACTTCCGTGGCGTAAACCCGAATGCATTTGACGGCAGAGGTAATTATGCACTTGGTATCAAAGAGCAGTTAATCTTCCCTGAAATTGAGTATGATAAAGTTGACAAAGTAAGAGGTATGGATATCATCTTCGTTACAACAGCTAACACAGATGAAGAAGCACGCGAATTACTGACACAGTTCAACATGCCATTCGCTAAATAACAGGAGGGGACTTTAATGGCTAAGAAATCAATGAAAATCAAACAGCAGCGTACACCAAAATTCTCTACCAGAGCATATACACGCTGCAAAATCTGTGGACGTCCGCATTCTGTATTAAAGAAATATGGTATCTGCAGAGTATGTTTCCGTGAATTAGCTTACAAAGGTGAGATTCCGGGCGTTAAGAAAGCAAGCTGGTAAGACATACACTTAACGAAAGCAAGCTGAATGAAAATATTACAGGAGGAAACACAACATGACAATGAGTGATCCAATCGCAGATATGCTTACAAGAATCCGTAATGCAAATACTGCTAAACATGATACAGTAGATATTCCTTCATCCAAAATGAAAAATGCGATCGCAGAGATTTTATTCAACGAAGGATATATTGCAAAATACGAGATCATTGAAGATGGTAATTTCAAAACAATCCGTGTTACACTGAAATACGGTGCTGATAAAAATGAAAAAATCATCACAGGTATCAAGAGAATCTCCAAACCGGGTCTGCGTGTATATGCAAGCAAAAACGAGATCCCGAAAGTTCTGGGAGGTTTAGGAACAGCAATCCTTTCTACAAACCAGGGCGTTATCACTGACAAAGAAGCTAGAAAACTTCAGGTTGGCGGAGAAGTATTAGCATTTGTATGGTAGGCATTGAGTGCTTAGTGAGTGCGAGTCGTAAGACGAAGCACGAAGTTGGCAATCAAGCCCTTCTGTGAGATCAGCAAAAGCAAGCCACAGGCGCAGCTTGAGCATAGCGAACAGAAGATTCCCGTGGAAATGTTCAGGAGCCAGAATATGGCTTCTGACAAACATCCTTAATTTCTCGATGAGAGAGTTAAGAGACCGCTTTACAGACAATGCTGTAAGGTGGTAAAATCTATAAACGATCCAAAAGTATAATTCCACTGCGAAGGTGGAACATACTGTGTAACAATGCATGTCGGCAGATGTCGACCAATACAGAATATAGGAGGTACGGGCATGTCACGTATAGGAAGAATGCCAATCGCGATTCCGGACGGAGTAACCGTAACAATCGCAGAAAATAATCAGGTGACTGTAAAAGGTCCTAAAGGAACACTTGAGAGAGTGTTACCTGCAGAGATGGATATCAAACAGGAAGGTTCTGAGATCATTGTAACCAGACCAAATGATTTAAAGAAAATGAAATCTTTACATGGTTTAACAAGAACTCTGATCCACAACATGGTAATCGGTGTAACAGCTGGTTATGAGAAAACACTGGAAGTTAACGGTGTTGGTTACAGAGCATCCAAATCTGGAAACAAACTGACATTAAACCTTGGATATTCTCATCCGGTAGAGATGGTTGATCCAGAAGGCTTAGAAGCAGTTGTTGATGGAAACAAAATCATTGTAAAAGGTATCGATAAAGAAAAAGTTGGCCAGTACGCAGCAGAAATCAGAGATAAGAGAAGACCTGAGCCTTACAAAGGAAAAGGTATCAAATATGCTGATGAAGTTATCAGACGTAAAGTTGGTAAGACTGGTAAGAAATAATTGGAGGTGTGACAGGTAATGGTTAGTAAGAAATCAAGAACAGAAGTTCGCGTTAAAAAGCACAAAAGAGTGCGTAATCATTTAGCAGGTACTGCTGAAAGACCACGTTTAGCTGTTTTTAGAAGCAATAATCATATGTACGCCCAGATTATTGATGATACAGTTGGAAACACAATTTGTGCAGCTTCTACAATGGATAAAGACATTAAAGCAGCTTGCGAGAAAACAAATAACGTAGATGCAGCAGTTCAGGTTGGTACATCAATCGCTAAGAAAGCACTTGAGAAAGGAATCACAACTGTAGTATTTGACAGAGGCGGTTTCATTTATCAGGGTAAAGTTCAGGCATTAGCAGACGCAGCACGTGAAGCTGGATTAAACTTTTAACAAGGAGGAAACAATACATGAAACGTACAATCATTGATCCCAGCCAGTTGGAATTAAATGAAAAAGTGGTATCAATTAAACGTGTAACCAAAGTTGTTAAAGGTGGACGTAACATGCGTTTTACAGCTTTAGTCGTAGTCGGCGATGGCAACGGTCATGTTGGTGCAGGTTTAGGAAAAGCAGCTGAGATTCCGGAAGCAATCCGCAAAGGAAAAGAAGATGCAATGAAGAAACTCATCGAGGTTAAATTAGACGAGAACAACAGTATTACACATGATACAACTGGTAAACATACAGGTGCATCTGTATTATTAAAAAGATCTCCGGAAGGTACTGGAGTTATCGCCGGTGGCCCGGCACGTAATGTGTGCGAGCTTGCTGGTATCAAAAATATCCGTACAAAATCTCTGGGATCCAATAACAAGCAGAACGTTGTACTTGCTACAATCAATGCGCTCAGCCAGTTAAAATCCCCGGAAGAAGTAGCTAGACTTCGCGGTAAATCCGTAGAAGAGATCCTGGGTTAAGGAGGGATATCAAATGGCAGATAAATTAAAAATCACACTTGTGAAATCTACAATCGGTGCAGTTCCGAAACATGTTAAAACAGTAGAAGCTTTAGGTTTAAAGAAACTTAACAAAACTGTTGAAATGCCGGATAACGCAGCAGTTCGTGGTATGATTCAGCAGGTTAGACATTTAGTAAAAGTAGAAGAAATCTAATAGTAAGGAGGTGCCACGATGGATTTATCAAACTTAAGACCGGCAGACGGTTCAAAACACAGCGATAACTTCAGAAGAGGCCGTGGACACGGTTCAGGAAATGGTAAGACAGCAGGTAAAGGCCATAAAGGACAGAAAGCTCGTTCCGGAGCTCCAAGACCAGGCTTTGAAGGTGGTCAGATGCCATTATACAGAAGAATCCCGAAAAGAGGATTCACTTGCAGAAACTCCAAAGAAATCGTTTCTGTAAACGTATCTGCTCTTGAGAGATTTGAGAACGACACAGTTGTAACTGTAGAGACTCTGATCGAGGCAGGAATTGTTAAAAACCCGAGAGATGGTGTTAAAATCCTTGGAAATGGTGAACTGACAAAGAAACTTACAGTTCAGGCAAACGCTTTCAGTGCATCAGCAAAAGAAAAAATTGAGGCACTTGGCGGAAATGCAGAGGTGATCTAATGCTTGAAACAGTCCGTAACGCATTTAAGCTCAAGGAAATCAGAAGCCGTATCATTTATACCCTGCTCATGTTAGTAGTGGTACGAATCGGTACGCAGCTTCCGGTTCCGGGAGTCAATGGAAACTATTTCTCAGAATGGTTTTCTGGCAATTCAGGCAGCGCTTTCGGATTTTTTGATGCAATTACCGGCGGTTCTTTCGAGAAGATGTCGGTATTTGCATTGAATATTACTCCATACATTACGTCTTCTATCATTATCCAACTTCTGACGATTGCGATTCCAAAACTGGAAGAACTTCAGAAAGATGGTGAAGAAGGTCGTAAAAAGATGACTGCAATTACACGTTATCTGACAGTAGCACTTGCATTAATGGAATCCCTTGCTATGGCAATCGGATTCGGCAGAAGTGGACTTCTGATTGAGTTTAATGCACTGAATGTTATTACAACTGTCGTAACATTGACTGCAGGATCTACCGTAATCATGTGGATCGGTGAGAGAATTACTGAGAATGGTGTAGGAAACGGTATTTCTATCGTACTTACAATCAACATTATCTCAAGAATCCCACAGGATCTTACATTATTATTTGAACAGTTTGTAAAGGGAAAAGAAATTGCATTCCAGGTACTGAATCTGGCAATCATTATTGCAGTTATTATTGCAGTAACAGTCTTAACTGTAGCTTTACAGGGTGCTGAGCGGAGAATTCCAGTACAGTATTCCAGAAAGGTACAGGGAAGAAAACAGGTTGGTGGACAGACATCTCATATTCCGTTAAAGGTAAATACTGCAGGTGTTATTCCAATCATCTTTGCACAGTCATTATTTATGTTCCCACTGATTATCATGCAGCTGCTTGGAAAATCCGGTGGAAACGGAATTGGTGGTACAATTCTTAAAATGTTAAATCAGTCCAACTGGTGCGATTTCAAAGAACCGATATACTCTATTGGATTAATTGTATATATTGCTTTAGTTATTGCTTTTGCATATTTCTATACATCCATTACATTTAATCCGTTGGAAATTGCAGACAATATGAAAAAACAGGGAGGCTTTATCCCGGGTATCCGTCCAGGTAAGCCAACCAGTGAATATCTGACAAAGATCTTAAACTACATCATTTTTATCGGTGCCGTAGGTCTGGTAATTGTTGCAGTTATTCCGATCTTCTTTGAGGGAGCATTTAATGCGTCAATCTCATTTGGTGGAACATCTCTGATCATCATTGTTGGTGTTATCATTGAGACATTGAAACAGATTGAATCCCGTATGCTGGTTCGGAATTATAAAGGATTTTTAAATGATTAATGTACTGTTGGAGATACTTGAAATTACAGGTATCTCCTATTGTGCTTTATAAATGTTTTTTAGTATTTTCAAAACGAAGCAAATCCTGTACAATAGAGAGAGCAGTAAGGGAAAGGCTCATATCGGAGGAGGAAGAACAATGAAAATAATTATGTTAGGGGCACCAGGTGCCGGCAAAGGAACTCAGGCAAAAAAGATTTCAGATAAATTTGCCATTCCACATATTTCAACAGGAGATATTTTCCGTGCCAATATTAAAAATGGTACAGAGCTTGGAAAGAAAGCAAAAACATACATGGATCAGGGACTGTTAGTTCCGGATGAACTGACCTGTGATCTTGTTGTTGACCGTATTTCTGAAGATGACTGCAAAGACGGATTCATTTTGGATGGTTTTCCGAGAACAATTCCGCAGGCGAAGTGCCTGACAGAAGCATTAAATGCGCGTAATGAGAAAATGGATTATGCCATTAATGTAGATGTACCGGATGAGAATATCATCACCAGAATGTCTGGAAGAAGAGCATGCTTAAACTGTGGTGCGACATATCATATTGTAAATATTCCGACCAAGAAACCGGGAATTTGCGACCGTTGTGGAGAGCCGGTTGTACTTCGTGACGATGATCAGCCGGAGACAGTAAAAAAACGTCTGGATGTATATCATGCACAGACAAAACCTCTGATCGATTATTATGGTGATCAGGGTATCTTAAAAACAGTAGACGGAACTCAGCCGATGGAGACTGTTTTTGAAGAAATCGTGAAAATGTTAGAAGCTTAAAGCTCCAGAATGGAGGAAAACATGTCAGTAACTATTAAATCTGAACGTGAAATAGAGTTGATCCGCAAGTCTTGCCATATCATTGCCAAGATTCATCAGGATCTTGGCAAAGAGCTGAAAGCAGGAATGTCCACCCTGGAAGTTGACAGCATGGCAGAAGACATGATCCGAAGTTATGGCTGCGTACCGAACTTTAAAAATTACGGTGGTTTTCCGGGATCCGTGTGTGTATCAATCAACAATGAAGTCGTTCACGGTATTCCGTCAGCAAAAAGAATTATTCAGGATGGTGATATTGTAAGTCTTGATATGGGTTGTATCTATAAGGGATATCATTCCGATGCTGCAAGAACTCATGCGATCGGTGAGGTTTCAGAGGAAGCCAGATTGCTGATCGAACGTACAAGACAGAGCTTTTTTGAAGGAATCAAGTATGCAAAAGCTGGAAATCACCTTCATCAGATTTCCAATGCAATCGGAGCATACTGTGAGAAATTCGGTTATGGTGTGGTAAGAGATCTGGTAGGTCATGGTGTAGGCTGTGAATTGCATGAAGATCCGCAGATCCCGAATTTTGTTCAGAAAAGCAGAGGTATCCGTCTGCGTCCGGGTATGACATTGGCCATTGAGCCGATGGTCAATGCAGGTCGTTATGATGTGGAATGGACCGATGATGACTGGACCGTTATCACAGAAGACGGTTCCCTTTCTGCTCATTATGAGAATACGATTCTGATTACAGACGGCGAGCCGGAGATTCTGACATTGACAGAGGATGAGCGTGTTCTGATGCAGAATGGAGGACTGGGATGCGAGTAGAACTGGCATTGTCACTGGCAGGACACGATAAGGGGCATTATTATGTCATTTTGCGTGAAGAAGGGGATTTTGTCTATGTAGCAGATGGCATTCTGAAGCTGTGTGAGCAGCCGAAGAAGAAAAACTGCAGACATATTCAGCGAATCAAAAAACTGTCGGCAGAGGTGACAGAACTTCTTTTGAATCAGGAAGATTGGAATGATCTGAATGTAAAGCGGGCACTGAAGCTGTATCAACAGCGTATCCAAAATACAGTAGAACAATAACAGGAGGCAAATCAATGTCAAAAGCAGATGTAATTGAAATGACCGGAACAGTTGTAGAGAAACTTCCGAATGCGATGTTTCAGGTAGAATTGGAAAACGGTCATCAGGTACTTGCTCATATCAGCGGTAAATTACGTACAAACTTTATTCGTATTTTACCGGGTGATCAGGTGAAAGTAGCACTTTCTCCGTATGATCTGACAAAAGGCAGAATTACCTGGAGAGATAAATAGAACGCGGAACTTTTAAGTATTTATTTTTGTACAAAAAGAATATAAAAAACTTAAAAAATATGTTGCAATAAGGAATACTCCATGCTATAATACCCAATGACGCTTTTGGAGAACCAAGGGAATATTATGTATATTGCCTGGCTTCTATTCACAAAACGAAAAGGCTTTATAGTATGGAGTTTTTTTGTTTAAGGAAAGGAGGATTTGCTGTGAAGGTAAGATCATCAGTTAAACCTATTTGCGAAAAATGCAAAGTAATTAAAAGAAAAGGAAGCATCAGAATTATCTGTGAAAATCCGAAGCACAAACAGAGACAGGGTTAATCATTCTTTAAATAGATGATGAGAGCAGGTTGGAGACAACGCGAAACTGCTAATCCGTTCCTCCATGGAGCACTCTGCCACAGAGTACCAATTTGGAACAGGATCTGTTTGAATCAGAAGGGATTACAGCGTCTCCTGAAATTTTCCGGATGTGCGGCTGCAGCAAGATTCCCTCTGGATTTTGCTGTTCATGGCGGAAGATAAAATGACACTGTAATGTTTCTATTATATATAGAAGCATTTATGAACAGCTGATACAGATTGTGCACACATTTCAGGCCGAATAATCCGGAGCTGCATAAAATGTATCGGAATGTAACTAAGAAAACGAAATCATTATGGAGGTGTAAACACACATGGCTCGTATCGCAGGTGTAGATTTACCAAGAGAAAAACGTGTAGAGATTGGCTTGACTTATATTTATGGTATTGGCGTTGCAAGTTCCAATCGTATTCTTGCAGAAGCAAAAGTTGATCCTAATATCCGCTGCAAAGACTTAACAGATGATGATGTTAAGAAAATCAGTGCAGTAATCGATGAGTCTCAGACAGTAGAGGGTGACTTAAGAAGAGAAGTTGCTATGAACATCAAGAGACTTCAGGAGATTGGATGCTATCGTGGTATCCGTCACAGAAAAGGACTTCCGGTTCGTGGTCAGAAAACAAAGACCAACGCTAGAACAAGAAAAGGTCCGAAGAGAACAGTAGCAAATAAGAAAAAATAATGCATTGAGATAGAAAGGTCGTCATGAAGACAGACCGCAATGTATTTTGACAAAAATCTGTAGAAAGTAGGTTAGTTTAATTATGGCTAAGAAAGTTACAAAGAAAGTGACTAAAAAGCGTGTAAAGAAAAACGTTGAACGTGGACAGGCACATATTCAGTCTTCTTTCAATAATACAATCGTTACATTGACAGACGCTGAAGGCAATGCTTTATCATGGGCAAGTGCTGGTGGTCTTGGATTTAGAGGTTCAAGAAAATCTACTCCTTATGCTGCACAGATGGCAGCAGAGACTGCTACAAAAGCAGCGCTCATTCATGGTCTTAAAACAGTAGACGTATTCGTAAAAGGACCGGGTTCAGGAAGAGAAGCAGCTATCCGTGCTCTTTCCGCAAGCGGCCTTGAAGTAACAAGTATCACAGACGTTACTCCGGTACCTCACAACGGTTGTCGTCCGCCAAAACGTAGAAGAGTCTAATTAGGAGGTGTAGTCTGAGATGGCAGTAAATAGAGTACCTGTTCTTAAAAGATGCAGATCCCTTGGTATGGATCCGATTTATTTAGGAATTGATAAAAAATCAAATAGACAGTCAAAAAGAGCAAACAAGAAGATCTCTGAGTATGGTCTTCAGTTAAGAGAAAAACAGAAAGCAAAATTCATTTACGGAGTTCTGGAGAAACCTTTCCACAACTACTATGAGAAAGCTGATAGAATGAAAGGCATGACTGGTGCAAACCTCATGACAATTCTTGAGAGCAGACTTGACAATGTAGTATTCCGTCTTGGATTAGCTAGAACAAGAAAAGAAGCTAGACAGATTGTTGATCACAAGCATGTATTAGTAAACGGAAAATGCGTAAACATCCCGTCTTACTTAGTAAAAGCTGGTGACATAATCGAAATCAAAGAGAACGCTAAAAGCTCTCAGAGATATAAAGATATCCTTGAGGTAACAGCAGGTCGTCTCGTTCCGGAATGGCTTGATGTTGATCAGGAGAACCTGAAAGGCGAAGTTAAAGAGTTACCGACACGCGAGATGATCGATGTACCGGTAGACGAGATGCTTATCGTCGAGTTATATTCTAAATAATCATGTAGGCAACGAGCAGTGCCGAATTTGCACAAAAATCAGACGCTTCATGGCATCATGCAGGCGGATGATTTTTGTGTCTTAAAATAAAAGCACTGATTAGTATAAAATTTAAGGAGGGACGTACAGTGTTCGATTTCGAAAAACCAAAAATTGAGATTGCTGAAATTTCAGAAGACAAAAAGTATGGCAAATTTGTCGTAGAGCCACTCGAAAGAGGTTACGGCATTACTCTTGGTAATTCCCTGAGAAGAATCATGCTTTCTTCATTGCCGGGAGCAGCAGTTAGTCAGGTAAAAATTGATGGTGTTTTACATGAGTTCAGCTCAATCCCAGGTGTTAAAGAGGATGTTACTGAGATCATCATGAACATCAAAAATTTGGCTTTAAAGAATACCAGTCCGACAAATGAATCTAAAGTTGCTTACATTGAATTTGAAGGTGAAGGCGTTGTTACTGCAGCTGATATCCAGGCAGATCCGGATATCCAGATCATGAACCCGGATCTTGTAATTGCTCACTTAAACGGTGGTGTAGATTCCAAATTATACATGGAACTGACAATTACAAAAGGACGTGGATACGTAAGCTCAGATAAAAACAAAGGCGAAGATGTACCAATCGGCGTTATTGCTGTAGATGCAATCTACACACCGGTTGATCGTGTAAACCTGACAATTCAGAATACACGTGTAGGTCAGATCACTGACTATGATAAACTTACATTAGATGTTCATACAAACGGAACACTTGAGCCGGATGAGGCTGTCAGCCTTGCTGCAAAAGTATTAAGCGAGCATCTGAATCTCTTCATCGACCTGTCTGAGAATGCTAAGACAGCAGAAGTCATGATCGAGAAAGAAGACAACGCAAAAGAGAAAGTTCTGGAAATGAATATTGATGAGCTTGAATTATCCGTTCGTTCTTACAACTGCCTGAAGAGAGCTGGAATCAACACTGTAGAAGAGTTGACAAATAGAACACCGGAAGACATGATGAAAGTTCGTAATCTTGGACGCAAGTCTTTAGAAGAAGTACTGGCAAAATTAAAAGAGTTAGGCTTACAGCTCAATCAGGGCGAAGAATAATTCTTTTATATAACTCATTAATAGGCAGAGGATATAAGACCGATGTGCGTTAATCTGTCGTCATTCATGAGTGGAGGAATATCAACAGGGCAGACAGATGTCTCCCCGCATCACATTCGGTATCTAAGACCAAAGAGCGTTGCCGGATGAACCACAATAATGGAGGGCTATTAAAATGGCAAAATATCGTAAATTAGGAAGAACATCTTCCCAGAGAAAAGCATTAATCAGAAGTCAGGTAACTGCATTACTTCACAACGGAAGAATCATCACAACAGAGGCTAGAGCGAAAGAAGTTCGTAAAGTAGCTGAAGGCCTGATCGCATCTGCAGTAAAAGAGTGCGATAACTTCGAAGAAGTTACTGTAAAAGCTAAAGTTGCTCGTAAAGACAGCGAAGGCAAAAGAGTAAAAGAAGTTGTAGATGGTAAAAAAGTTACTGTTTATGATGAAGTTGAGAAAACAATCAAGAAAGATATGCCATCCCGTCTTCATGCAAGAAGAGAGATGCTGAAAGTTCTTTACCCTGTAACAGAGACAGGCGCAAAGAAAAAAGATACTAAAGAGGTTGATTTAGTAGATAAATTATTTACAGAGATCGCACCAAAATACAAAGATCGTAACGGTGGATATACAAGAATCGTTAAAATCGGTCTTCGTAAAGGTGACGGAGCAATGGAAGTTGTTCTTGAGTTAGTATAAGAAACATAAGTACTTCATGGAGTCATACGAAAAAAATTTCGTATGACTCTTTTTATGTTATAAGCAACAAAAACCAGAATTGTGAAAATTGTATTATTTAAATTGTGTGAGGTTTAGAAATAAAAAATGATAAATATTCATAATGTAAAGCATATTTTGTCAAATTTTTAAGAAATTTTATCTGGGTAGTTTGCATAAAAACCTTGTTAATAAATTGTTGATAGTCCACAGTTCTTGTGCACATGACACGAAAGAGTATTTAAATGTATTAGTAAAGTGTGCGGATTGCACATTTCCAATTGGTAATACGTGAATGAAATGATATATTAATAAGTTTTTGTTATTATAAAGTAGTTTTTTACTATTGGAAATGTGATAAATCATATTGTATTATAAGCATGTGCTTAAGAAAGTACAACGCATAGGGAATAAATAATTAATAAAGGGAATAATTAGAAAGAATGGGGGGAATTCATATGAGAAGTACGGAAAACAAAAAAGTAACTGTTGCAGCAGTAGACACCAAATATCGTTGTAACTTATGTGGACACCTTACAAATAATTTTGGTCATCGTTGCCCACAGTGTGGAACAGTCATTTCTGTTTACACTGCAACAGACGTAACCTTTGATGCTACTTCATATCGATAAGAAGTAGCACAACAAATTAGTAATTTTCAAATACCAATATAATTACCAAACCTTCATGTTCGTGTAGAAGGGAAGCTACACGATCAAAAACCTAACTCTTTATATACTTTGTCCGAAGTATGAAACAGAAAAAAAGAAGCGGAATGAACCGCTTCTTTTTTTGTGCAATTTTTATGCAACGTTTTTGGAATACTACACTGGCATCTGATTCTTGCAATCTTACAATCTTGTATTATTATATTTTTGTACACTTACATTATTAGTTTACAGTGCAGACAGGTCAAGCTTGTCAAAATCTTCCACCAGACTCTGTGCAATCCCTGTGATGATCTCCAGATCACGTACTGTCTGTCCCTCCAGATTTAATACCATAACCGGATCATGCAGAGAGGCTCTCAGAAGCATCCAGCCGGTGCATACACCGGAGAAGCGGATTCTTACACCCTCATAGGCAGTTGGAAGCTCAAAACCGGACTCAGAAGCTCTGGTCCTGAACTCTGCCAAAACACGGGAGCCATAGCTGTGGAAATCTTCTGTAAGGATTGGAAAACGTACTTCGCGGTCTGCATATTCTGTGCTGAGACCGGAAATAAAGTGATCAATAGTCTTTCCTTCCCGTTTTGCTTTTGCAACAGCGATTACCAGTTTGACAGCAAGATAAGCACCATCATCCAGATAATAATTCTCTTTCAGGCAACCATGCCCGGAGGTTTCCATAGCCAGTGGACTTATAATACCTTCCGCATTGAGTTCCTTACATTTATTGATGACATTTTTGTAGCCACGCATATAGGGCAGATGCTTCAGACCAAGTTCTTTTTCCAGAAAATCTGTCAGACGGTCAGAAGTAACGGAATCCGTGATGATTGTGCTGCCAGGATAATCCGGTGCCAGAATAGCTGCGATCATAGCGATAATGGAATCGCGGTTGATCGGTGTTCCATCGGACAATACAGCGGACATACGGTCTACATCCGTATCAAAGATCAGCCCCAGATCGGCACCAGCGGCAACGGTTGCATCACAAATTGCTTTCATGGCATCTTTGTTTTCCGGATTAGGAATGTGATTCGGGAAAGTGCCGTCCGGATCAAGGAAATTACTTCCGGTTGTGTCGGCACCCAGCTCATTTAATACTTCGTTTACAAAGAATCCACCGGCACCGTTTCCTGCATCTACAACAATCTTTAACCCTTTTAATGGTTCGTCATAATTTTCAGCATTTACGCCATCGCAGATTTTCATACACAGATTTGCACTATAGAGTGAGATCAGTTCAAATTCCGTCAGGCGGTTGCAGTCTGTCGGCAATGGTCTGGTCAGTGCATCTGTTGCTACCTGATCTGCCAGGCCTGCGGCAATTTCAAGAATGGCAGTAATATCATCGTGTTCCAGTCCACCGTCTTTGTCAAAAAATTTCAGCCCGTTTCTGTTAAATGGAAGATGGCTTGCGGTAATCATGCAGGCACCATCGTACCGTGTCTCCGGATACACAATGGACATGAACATGGCAGGTGTGGAAGCCATGCCACAATCGGATACGTAGATGCCCTCGTCTAACATACCCATCATAGCCTGCTTTTTCAGCTCAGGACCAGTGATTCTGGAGTCTGTACCGATACCGATGATACATTCGTCCGGCTTGATATTTTTCTTTTTCAAAAGCCAGATGGCGAATGCGCGACCGATCAGGTACGCTGCTTCGGAAGTCAGTGTGACATGCTCATTTTCGATGCCTTCGCATGCGATGCCTCTTACATCGCTGCCGTTTTGCAGCTTCAGTAATTCAGTTTTACTCATTGACATAAAATGATTTGCTCCTTTTTATTCTTTCTCAAATTGATTATAATTCAGTCGCGTATGGAATACAAGAGAGAATGAAAGAGAGAAAAATAGGAGTGGTTTGTAAGCAAATTTGCTTACTATTTTTTGTGAATATAAAATCTTTATAAAAAAATGCTAAAAAAGTATAAAAACGATTCAATTTTTCTCATATTTGATTTGTTGTTAAGTGACCGCTTGGTAACTTAGAGGAAGAGGAGTATAATACGTACTATAGTTCAAGGTAGAGAAAGGAGAGGGGACTATGTTTAAAAAATTTACAAATGGCTGTGTAAAACTTGTACAGCGATTCCTTCCTGACGCATTCGTTTTCTGTATCATCTTAACGATTGTCGTATTTATCGCAGCAATGCCGGTAGCAGGTATGAATCCGATCGAAGTTGCAAATGCCTGGGGATCAGGTGTGTGGGGGCTGTTAGCATTCTCCATGCAGATGGCACTGGTTCTTGTACTTGGAAGCGCGTTAGCAAACGCACCGGCTATCAAGAGAATTATTGTGAAACTTGCCGGAGTACCGAAAAAACCTGCAGGAGCAGTTGCATTCGTTACAATCATTTCCGCAATTTGCTGCTTCATTAACTGGGGATTCGGTCTGATCATCGGCGCCTTACTTGCAAAAGAAGTTGCAAAGAAGATTAAAGGTCTTGATTATCGTCTGATCATTGCAGCCGCTTATTCAGGATTCGTAATCTGGCATTCAGGAATTTCCGGATCTATTCCGCTTGGTATGACAGCTCTCGATGTTGACGGAACTGTTGCAAATACTGGTGGAGCAGTTACAGAGATCGTTCCTACATCACAGACAATTTTCTCTGCATGGAATCTGATCATGGTTCTTGCAGTAGTAGTTGTTGTCGCTATCGTAAATGCAAAAATGCATCCGGATGCAAAAGATGTTGTTTCTATTGATCCGAAACTTCTGGAAGATGCACCGGAAGCAGTTGAGACAAAAGCGAAAAAAGATCGTACACCGGCTGAGAAGCTTGAAAACAGTATGATTCTTTCCTATATTGTTGTTGTAATCGGAGCAGTTTATCTGATTTACTATTTCGTGAATGCAGGTTCTATCCTGAACGCATTATCACTGAATATCGTAAACCTGATTTTCTTAATTCTTGGTATTGCATTCCATAAGACACCGATTGGTTATGTAAAAGCCATCATGGAGTCTGCAGAGAGTGCTGGTGGTATTATCTTACAGTTCCCATTCTACGCTGGTATTCAGGGTATGATGGTTACCGCAGGTTCAAACGGTGTATCCCTTGCATCTGCAATCAGTAACGGATTTGTAAGTATTTCTACACCGCGTACATTCCCGGTATTGTGCTACTTGGCAGCAGGTATCGTAAACTTCTTTGTACCGTCAGGCGGCGGACAGTGGGCTGTTCAGGGACCTATCATGATGCCTGCAGGATTAAAACTTGGCGTTACACCAGCTGTTACAGCTATGGGTATTGCCTGGGGTGATGCATGGACAAACATGCTGCAGCCGTTCTGGGCACTTCCGGCACTTGGTATCGCAGGTCTGGGTGCAAGAGATATTATGGGTTACTGTGCAATCGTACTGATCGTATCCGGTATTGTTACAGCACTTGGATTCCTGTTCTTAGTACCATTACTGGCATAGGAAGAAATAATTTTTAGAAAGTTTGTTTTTTAACGTATGGAAAATGTAACAATTATCAGTCACCTGACCCCGCGTGAGTGGAAAATGTCGTGGGAAAATAAGGTTGTGGAAGATACAAGAGAAAATATGCGTGCGTATCAGCAGCAGAATTGCTTTTGGGGACATTTTAAGAATGACAGAGACTTTACAATCTGCCATCACAAAGAGTTTGAAATTAAAGGTATGAGCTTTGGACTTTACTTTAATGGAACAATTGAAGATGATGAGCGTGGTTGTAAGATTGTCGGAAAATTCGGAAAGAAGAAAACGGCAAATCTGTTTCTTGGAATGGGAGCAGCGCTCTGTATCGCAGCAATATTTGGAGCAATCGCACGTCAGGATATGGAAGTATCCATTGTCGCGACTGTATTGCTTGCCATTTTACTGATTGTCTATTTTGCAAAGCCACAGAAGGGGCAGAAACGGATTCTGGCTCAGCTGGAGAAAATATCCTTTGATAATAACTATCATAAAAAGGTAAGTAAAAAAGCAAAAGCAGATGTAAAGAAAAAACGAACCATGCGGGAAAAAGCAATGGTGAATGTGGATTAAAAAGAAAAACCCGAACAGATCAGAGATGAACTGTTCGGGTTCTTTTTTGATTGATAGGAAATTATACTGAATTTCCTATGAAGCTCTTGGTTATCTATATTGTCAATTTACCGATTTTAAGAAGTAAGTATAGATATACAAAAATCTATTGTAAGGAGAATGAGAAGAAATTAATTCTCATTCTCTGCATAGGGAAGGGTGAAGATAAATTCGGTTCCGACCCCTTCGGTACTGATGACATTAATATTTTCATGGTGTGCATGAATGATTTCTTTTACAATGGCAAGACCAAGTCCGGTGCCTTTTTTATCTTTTCCACGGGAAGCATCTGTCTTATAAAAGCGTTCCCAGATACGTCCGATGCTATCTTTTGGAATACCGATGCCGCGATCTTTGACGGATACAAATACTTTTCCATTTCGAAGTGTAGTTTCAATTGTGATGACAGAATCTGCATTGCTAAATTTAAAAGCATTGTCGATCAGATTGTGCATAACCTGATCAATTTTGGCAGAGTCTGCTTTGACGTACAGTTCATCTCCGGTCAGGATCAGGTCAAAAGAAAGACATTTTTCTTTGCAGCGCCCCTCAAACATCAGTATCGTTCGTTTGATAAGCTGATTCAGATCAAATACAGTCAGATTCAGGTACGTGCCTTTAGAACCGTATTTGTTTAATTCCAGAAGACTTTGCGTGAGTTTTTCCAGACGTTCTGCTTCAAAAATGATAACGTTCAGATATTTTCCCTGTAATTCTGGTGGAATCGTACCATCTGCCATCGCCTGAGCGTATCCTTTGATGGAGGTCAGCGGGGAACGAAAGTCGTGAGACACATTGGAAACGAATTTGTGCTGATCGTTTTCCAGGGCATTCAGTTCCACGGCCATGTAGGTTAAGGTATCTGCCAGAGTTCCAAGCTCATCCCCCCGATGCAGTTCAAGTTTGGTTTCAAAATCACCCTCTGCATAAGAGGCAGCAGCTTTACAGATCATATTTAGTGGGCGGTAAACGGTTAAGAAGAATACCACCAGAATGATCAGTGCCAGTAGTGCCAGAAAAATCAGGGACAGATAATAGCTGTTCAGCAAGCCATATTGCAGATCTGAGATATCGGTCAACGGTTGACAGATCAGAACATAACAGCTCACACTGTAATTATGCGTTACCGGTGTGTAGACACTTAATACATCGGAATCATAAAGGTTGTAAAAATGATTGATCGTGTAATAATCACTTCCAAAATCCAGAATATCAAAAGCCGGGATCGTTTCGGAGTCGGTAGCATTCCATGATTCAGTAGAAGTCACAAGAATTTTTCCATCGGTATCCACGACATAAATATCTGCATTCAGATAGCTGCCTATTGCATAAAGTTGCTTTTGGAACTGTGTCAACGTCATATCGGAACTGTAGTAGTTGGTTCCGAAGGATGTAGCGATCAGATTACTTTCCCGGCGCAATGCAGAGGCAAAGTGTTTTTCTAGATATTTTTGATTGTAACGGGCAGTAAAGGTGGATATCATAATAAATCCAAGGACTGCAAATACAAGATAGGAAAATATCATTCTGAAAAGTGTTTTATGTTTCATATGAAATAAATGCGGTTAGCGGCGTTCGAATTTATATCCGATGCCCCATACCGTTGTAATCCCCCAATGTTCATGATCTTTGATTTTTTCGCGGAGACGTTTGACATGCACGTCAACGGTACGTGTGTCACCCAGATACTCATATCCCCAGATGTTGTCCAGAAGCTGTTCTCTGGTGAATACCTGATTTGGAGAAGAAGCAAGGAAATACAAAAGTTCCAGTTCTTTAGGCGGCATATCGATAATCTGTCCGTAATACATGACAGAGTAGTTGGTCAGATTAATGACCAGATCCGGATATTCCACACATTTGATCTCTGATTCTGCTTTTTCTGGTTTCATGACCTGGTAACGTCTCAGTACTGCCTTGACTCTGGCAACTAATTCCTTAGAATCAAATGGCTTGATAATATAGTCGTCAGCGCCCAATTCAAGACCAAGTACTTTGTCAAATACTTCGCCTTTGGCAGAAAGCATGATGATCGGTACGTTGGACTGTGTCCGAATCTCACGGCAGACCTGATATCCGTCGATTCCCGGGAGCATCAGATCCAGCAAAATGAGATTTGGCTGATAAGTTTTAAATTCGCGCAGAGCGGATTCTCCGTCTTCTACGATCTTCGTGTCATAACATTCCTTCAGCAGATACAATGAGATCAGCTCAGCGATATTGGCATCGTCATCTACGATCAGAATTTTCTGTTTGACTGCCATAATATTTCCTCCTGTTTACCTTCAGAACTGTCATTTCGAAATCTTCATGGCTCTGAAGTTATTCAAATTCGGCGATTGTCACACCGGCATCACCTTCGCCAAATTCGCCAAGATGATAAGATTTTACATATTTCTGTTTCTTTAAATGATTCTGAACCGCTTTGCGCAGCGCACCGGTTCCTTTTCCGTGAACAATGCGTACAGTTTTTAAATGTGCAAGATAAGCATCATCCAGATATTTATCCAGTTCCATCAGGGCTTCATCAACCGTTTTACCGATCAGGTTGATTTCAGGAGAAACGGATAAGGATTTTGCCATTTTCAGTTTTCCGGCACCGGTTTTCGTATTGTGAACTGTCGGAGTGGCATCCTCATTTACCAGAACAAGATCACGGATGTTGGTCTGATAACGAAGAATACCGGCTTGTACGAACAGGTTTCCTTTTGCATCCGGAAGGGTGTGAACTGTGCCCTTTAAATTCATGCTGAGAATCTTAACAGAATCCCCAAGACGCAGCTTCTTCGGAACGTTGTGATTGACGGCAGCGCTCTTTTTCATGGAAGACTTGGACTGCGCTTTGTCTAATTTCTTGCGGACTTTCTCACGGTCTTTTTCCATGGCAGCAGCATCTACATGGGTTTTGCCATATTTATGGAAGTTGCGGATAGTTTCGTCTGCCAGATCTTTTGCTTCTTTTAAAATAGCTGCGGCCTGCTGGTTGGCTTCCTGTAAAATACGGTCGCGGCTGCGATTTAATTTTTCTTGTTTTTCTTCTAATTGTTTCTTTAAAGATGCGGCTTCCTGTTTGTAACGGTTGATCTCTGCCTGTTCTTTTTCAATGGTGAGGCGGCTCTGCTCCAGATCAGCGATCACGTCTTCAAAACTTTCATTTTCCTTGGTAATGCGTGTTTTTGCATCTTCAATCAGATCAGCTGGAAGTCCAATCTTGCTGGAAATGGCAAAGGCATTACTTTTGCCCGGAATACCGATCAGCAGACGGTAGGTAGGGCTTAAGGTCTGTACACTGAATTCGCAGCAGGCATTTTCTACACCTTCGGTTGAGAGGGCGTAAAGCTTGATTTCACTGTAGTGAGTGGTTGCCATGGTACGAATATTGTCCCGGCGCAGATGGTCGAGAATGGAAATTGCAAGGGCAGCCCCCTCATCGGGATCCGTACCGGCACATAACTCATCAAAAAGAACGAGAGAGTGCGGGGTAGCATGTTTCAGGATAGAAACGATGTTTGTCATATGTGAGGAAAAGGTACTCAGACTCTGCTCAATACTCTGTTCATCTCCGATATCTGCATATACATCATCAAAAATAGCAAGTTCGGAACGATCTTTTGCCGGGATATGAAGTCCGGCCTGTCCCATCAGGGTGAACAGACCGACGGTTTTTAAGGAAACGGTTTTACCGCCGGTATTCGGTCCGGTGACGATCAGCAGGTTAAAATCATCGCCCAGATGAACGTCGATCGGAACAACCTTTTTCTGGTTTAACAATGGATGCCGTCCCTGACGAATCCGGATACGACCTTCTGTATTGAAGATCGGAGCCATGCCGCTTTGGATTTTTGCCAGATTCGCCTTTGCAAAAATAAAATCGAGATCCGTCAGGATATGGTAGTTATCCATCAGAAAATCTGAATACTGAGCAGTCAGATTACTGAGTTCTGCCAAAACGGCTTCGATGGCTTCCTGCTCTTTTAAGAATGCTTCTTTTAAATCATTATTTAATTTTACAACGGACATTGGTTCGATAAACAGGGTAGAACCGGTAGCAGACTGATCATGGATCATACCGGGAACCTGTCCTTTGTATTCTGCTTTGACTGGCAGACAGTAACGTCCGTTTCGCATGGTGACAACCGTATCCTGCAAATAAGAACGGGTGGTGGAACTGTTTAACAGATTGTTCATGGCACCGTGGATCTTGTCATTGATATTGCGGATGGTACGTCGTACACTGTGCAGAGCAGGACTTGCATCGTCGCTGATCTCATCTTCCGCTAAAATGCAGCGGCGGATTTCTTCCAGTAGCGGGGTCAGTGGCTCCAGCCTTGCAAACATATCGTCCAGAGAATCTTTTGGCAGATCGTCGCGGTTTTCTCTGGAATAGGATTTTGCACGTTTTGTAATTTCCAGCAGGTTACAGATGGACAGAAGTTCAGCTGCGTTTAACGTACCGCCGATTTCCAGTCGTTTCATCTGAAATCCCGGATCTTTTAAGCCGCCAAAAGCCAGATTGCCCTTGCGGAAGATGCGGGAAAGCGCATCTGAAGTCTGTGTCTGTGCCTGTATGATATCTTGCTTATCCGTCATTGGCTTTAATTCGAGACAGCGTTTTTTGCCGGCATCGGAAGTTGCCTGATCTGCAAGCAGGTGAATGATTTTATCATATTCTAAAACTTTTAATGCTTTTTGATTCATATGTCCTCCATAACATAAACAACATAAACGAAATTAAGTCGCTATTATCTGTATTTTAACGCATAATCAGGAAAGTGAAAAGAGAAGATTGCATTAATTTTGTTACAGTTCCCCCATCACAGGTATTCAGGTAATAATCAGGCTTGCATAAGAATTACAGAAAACGTATAATAGTTCCATAAGACTTATATGCTGAGGGTGTTTCTGAATGTGTGGACGCTGAAATAACTCAGAAAGGTGTTTGACCATGGATAAGAAAAAGCAGGAAGAATATCATTTTGTAAAAGAGCATATCAAGAAGATCCCGCCGGATCGAAAGCGACGGAGAATGAGTCTGGGATGGACGATTCTTTTGGCAGCTGTGTTCGGTATAGTTGCGGCGCTGGTATTTTGTGCAGTAAAACCGGCAATTGAGAAGTTATTCCAGTCCCCAAATGAGCAGGTTGTATTGTCCGGTGATGAGACAAAAGAAGCGGATACTACTGATGAACCGGTATATATTACAGAAACGCAGCAGATGGATCTGAACGATTATCAGATTTTGCAAAATAAATTGTATGCGGTTGGCAGGGAGGCAAACAAATCGGTTGTGTCCGTCAAGGGAATCGGGCAGGCAACGGACTGGTTTGATACAGAGCATGTGATGGAAAATCAGGGTTCCGGTATTATTCTTGCTGATACAAATGGCAGATATCTGATTGCCACGGAACGAAAACTGATCGCAGAAGCAAGTCAGATTGAAGTCAGTTTTTACGATGACAGTACTGCGGAGGCAGAACTGATTGCCTATGACGGAACGACTGGAATTGCTGTTTTAAGTGTACAGAAAAGTCAGTTATCAGAGGACACGCAAAATCGGGTAGCAGCAGCAACTTTGGGAAGTTCTTCGGCACTGACACAGGGAACGATCGTGATCGCAATCGGAAGTCCACTGGGAGAGCCTTTTTCTGTTCTGACGGGAAATGTGACGTCCAGCAGTCATGAAGTGACAGCTGTCGATGCAAATTATAAAGTGATTTCCACAGATATCAATGCCGGTGAGGGCGGAAGCGGTGCCCTGATCAATTTAAATGGGGAGGTTGTTGGACTGATCTTGCAGAGTTTTGGTACGGAGGCAGCACAAAGTACCGTTACAGCGATAGGTATTACCGAAATCCGCGCGTTGCTGGAAAAATTGTCAAACGGGGATACTCCGGCGCATCTTGGTCTGGAAGTGAGTACGGTGACAAGTACCATCGCAGAAGAGAACAAGATTCCGAAAGGGGTATATGTGAAAAATGTCGTACAGGATTCGCCGGCGATGCAGGCGGGACTTCAAAATGGCGATGTAATCACCCAGATTGGCAATACAGAACTGATTTCCGCGGAGCAGTATCGTACCTGTTTGTTACAGGAAAAGGAAGGGCAGCAGGAAAAAGTCACACTTCAGCGTATGGGCGCGGACAAGAAGTATCAGGAGATGACGGTGGAGGTAACGTTTGATGCGGCAAAATAGTCGAAGTGACAAGCGCATAAGCATAGAGGGGTGAAAATAAGACAGTCAGAGCAAGACAGAAAATACAATACAGCAAGAAAAAGACAGTATGAATTAGTATGAAGAATTAGTATGAAATAGAAAGGACCCGACAGGGAATGAGTGAATTATGAAATATATTGAAGAACTGCGTGAGGGAGAACGAATCGGAGAGGTATATCTGTGTAAACATAAACAGACTGCGACAACAAAAGCGGGAAAACCATATGATTCTCTGATTCTTCAGGATAAAACAGGCACCGTGGATGCAAAAATCTGGGATGTCGGTTCCAGCGGAATTGAGGAGTTTGACAAACTGGATTATATCTATGTGGTTGGAGATGTGACCAGCTTTCTGGGGGCATTACAGCTGAATGTCAAACGTGTGAAAAAAATGTCAGAGACCGATGTCAATCCATCCGATTATCTGCCAGTCAGTGAATATAATATAGAAGAAATGTATCAGAAACTGTTAGCATATATCGCACAGATGAAGCATCCATATCTGAAACAGCTGGCAGAGTCTTTCTTTGCAGATGCGGATTTTGCAAAACGTTTCCAGTTCCATTCCGCAGCCAAAAGTGTACATCATGGATTTGTGGGCGGATTGCTTGAACATACCTTACATGTGACACAGATCTGTGATTTTTTCAGTAAATTATATCCGATGCTAAACCGCGATCTTCTGCTGACGGCAGCGATGTTCCATGATATCGGAAAACTCACAGAGCTTTCTACCTTCCCGGCAAATGATTACACGGATGACGGACAGTTACTGGGACATATTATGATTGGAGCTATGGAAGTACAGAAACATATTGAGCAGATCGAAGGATTCCCGAAACGGACAGCTTCTGAGCTGATTCACTGTATTCTGGCGCATCATGGAGAACTGGAATACGGTTCCCCGAAAAAACCGGCACTGGCAGAGGCGATTGCGCTGAGTTTTGCGGATAACTCCGATGCAAAACTGGAAACTATGCGGGAAGCATTGTCCAACATTCCGGAAAACAGTCTGGAGTGGCAGGGATTCAATCGTTTCCTCGATTCCAATATCAGAAGAACAAGTAAGTAGATTTGCAGAGATGCACAGAAGAATATGTCATGCGTTGCATGACGTGCATCTGGCAGCAAGAATGCTGAAGGCATTCTTGAATAGATGAGTAAAAATAAGTGCTCCCGATGCTGTTGTGTCCGGAGCACTTGATTTCTAAGAAAATAGGATGATATTTAATTTGCAGATTTCTGAAAAATGCAACGGTATTGGAAAAGAATAAGGCGTGAAATGATGCGATGATATTTATGCTTGTTGAAGTCTGAAAATGAAGTCACTTTTAGAAAGGGTAACTATGCAGAAAAACGATGAATTGATTTTGAAAATAGAGGATATGGGCGTGGACGGAGCCGGTATCGGAAAAGCTGACGGTATGACATTTTTTGTCAAAGATGCCGTTATTGGCGATGTGGTGCGGGCGAAGGTCATGAAATTGAAAAAGACTTATGGCTATGCCCGTCTTATGGAGCTCCTGGAGGCGTCGCCGGATCGTGTGGAACCGAAATGTCCGTATTACAGACAGTGTGGCGGCTGTCAGATTCAGGCTTTGTCCTATGAAAAACAGTTAGAGTTTAAAGAGCGTAAAGTACGTAATAATCTGGAACGTATCGGTGGATTTTCGGAAATCCCGATGGAACCGATTGTTGGCATGGAAGAATCGTATCATTATCGGAACAAGGCGCAGTTCCCGGTGGGAACAGACAAAGATGGCCATATCGTGACCGGATTTTATGCGGGACGCACACATACGATCATTCCGAATCGTGACTGTGCATTGGGACTTCCTGTAAACCGGGAAATTCTGGATATTGTCATTGATTTTATGGAAAAATATCATGTTTCCGCGTACGATGAGAAAACCGGAAAAGGACTGGTGCGTCATGTGCTGATTCGCTGTGGATTTACCAGTCAGGAGAAGATGGTCTGTCTGATCATCAATGGAAAAAGTCTGCCACACAGCGAAAAGCTGGTGGAAGCGTTGCGCGAAATTGATGGAATGACAAGTATTTCTATCAATTGTAATACCGGGCGTACCAATGTAATTCTTGGACGTAAGACCATCGTGCTCTGGGGACAGGAATATATCACAGATCAGATTGGAGAAATTTCTTATGAGATCTCACCGGTATCTTTTTATCAGGTAAATCCGGTGCAGACAGAGAAACTTTATGGTCTCGCGTTGGAGTATGCCGATTTGCACGGGGAGGAAACTGTCTGGGATCTGTATTGCGGTATCGGAACAATTTCACTGTTTTTGGCGCAGAAGGCAAAACAGGTGTATGGTGTGGAGATCATTCCGCAGGCGATCGAAAATGCAAAACGAAATGCAGGGAAAAATGGCATCGAAAATGCAGAATTTTTTGTTGGAAAATCCGAGGAAGTACTGCCGGAGTTTTATGAGAAAGAGGCGGCAGCAGGACGGAAGGCACATGCGGATGTGATTGTGGTAGATCCGCCGAGAAAGGGATGCGACGAAAAACTGCTGGAGACGATTGTGAAAATGGCACCGGATCGTGTGGTTTATGTAAGCTGTGATTCTGCGACACTGGCGCGGGATCTGAAGATATTGTGTGAGCAGGGGTATGAATTAAAACGTGCCCGTGCGGTGGATCAATTTTGCCACACTGTTCATACAGAAGCGGTTTGTCTTTTGGAGAGAAAAGATAGATAAAATCAAAAAATAGTAGCTGCTACATGAAGGAGAAGGTTGATGGTTAGTTTAATCAATAAGCACATAAAGCATACAGGAGCATTGGGTGTGGGTACTGTTACAGAGCAGGATGATAGATATATTACTGTTGAGTTTGCAAGCAAAACATGTAAATTTGCATATCCAACAGCGTTTGAAAAGTTTCTTGTAGCGTTGGATCCAGCAGACGCAGAGGAAATAAAGAAAGAATTGGAAGAAGCAAAAGCAGCAGTTGAAGCCGCAAAAAGGGCAGTAGAAGAACAAGCCAAGCTGAAGTCATTAAGGGCTCAGGCAGCGGCTTTTGGAAAGAAAGCAAGCATTGCAAAGGTTCATGTTCCAGTTAAAAGAGTAGCTGGACAGGCTATGACTTATCTTGTTTTTCAGGGCGATACATATAATGAGGAGAGAACTGGACAATTTATTTGGGCACCAAAGTTTACGAAAGATGGGCGTACTATGCACCATTGGGAGAGGCTTTTGAATGTTAGAGAAGGCGATGTTATTTTTCACTGTTCAAATGGATACATTCAGGCTATTAGTCATGTAAAAGCTACATGTGAGGATAGTGCAAGACCTGATCATACTACAGGTGATTGGACTAACTGGGAAAAAGATGGGCGTAGGGTCGATTGCGATTATCATGTTCTCAAATATCCACTTAAGCATGGTGCACATAAAGAAAAAATATTGGAATATTGTAATGTGAAGTATTCACCATTTGATAAGGATGGAAATGGTAATATGGGATATTTATATGAGCTTAATCAAAGTTTAGCAGCTTATTTTATACAAGAAATAGCAAAGAAGAATCCAGAGGTTATTGATTTAGATTATATTAAGTTTATTTTTGAAAAGTAGATATTATATTCAAATTTGATACAAATCTGTAGCATAAATCATTACTTATAGGCAAGGTATCTATTGAAATTTAGACAGTTTATATTTAGAAACAATTTCTAAATATAGACTGTTTTTGTTATTGCAAAATATAATAATATTTTACACTCTATTTAATATGATGCTGGAAGTTATAAGCATTAAGAATGGAAATGTGAATTAAAAAGCAAAAGAGCGAACCTCTTATTGAGGAATGCATGGAATATGCACGTCAGAATTTAGCAGGAATGCAGCTAAAGAAAAATACAGATACAATTAATACGTTGATGAACTTATTGGAAACATCTGAACTGACAAGAATGGAGTGGGTAAAACAGTGGTTTGATTTGATGACGGGAATGTTCCAGGAAAATTATAAGGATATTTCAGAATTAGACAAAGCAGTTGCAAACAGTGGAAAAAGAATTGTGTTTGTTGTGGATGGTCTGGAGGATGTTTGTGCGGATTCACAAAGCAAAAAAGACGATAGATGGAAAACACTTCTTAAGGCACTATGTCAGAATGTTGTGAATGAGTTGCAAAAACTTGATTATGGAAAGATTGGAATTGTTGTTTTTGCACGGAAAGATATGATCAGTAATGCAATTGATACTAATGTGGAGCAGTTTAGGAGTATGTATTATAACTATGAATTAAACTGGACTCAGACGGAAGCATTACGTCTTGCATTATGGATTGCGTCAAAGGCTTATCCAGACTTAACAAATGGAATTGATGTCCTAAATGCGACAAGACCTGTCCTGACAGAAAAATTAACCATTCTATGGGGAGTGAAGTTAGGAAGAAAAGATTCACGAGAAGCATTTTCAGATCGTTGGATTTTGGCAGCATTGTCGGATTTTACAGGTCAATTACAGGCAAGAGATATTGTCAGATTTTTAAGATATTCATCAGAGGGCTACGGGGAAGCAAAATTTGTGTATAAAGATCGATTAATTATGCCAGTTGATATACGCAAGGCAATTGGATCATGTGCGGCTGATAAATATAAAGAAATCAAGGCGGAAATGCGCAACATTTATGAAATTTTAGAAAAATTTGAAAAAATGAAAGGTATAAAGACATTACCATTAACTTTGGACAAAATGGAGTTGACGGGTGATGAAATTTCTAAATTAGAGGCTCAGGGGTATTTGAAGATTTCTGATGAGAAATATTATTTACCGGAGATTATTCGTTTGCCTCTTGGTTTTACCTATGAACGTGGAGCAAGACCAAAAGTTTTATCACTATTAGTACAGTAATACAAAAATACTCTTGAGGGCAGGCAGCGTGACATAGTGGGGGCAGATATCAGTGTGGTAAGTTTGGCCAGTAAGAGTAATGTTTTTATCAACTATAAAGGCAACTTATATTTAGAAATTTTCTAAGTATAAGCTGTCTTTTTCTGTTACGAAAAACAAAGTGGCTTTTTATACTATATGGAGAAATTTGATTATGTTTTTTATAGAAAGAGAAAAATAAGTTGATTGGCAAAAATAGTTGGGGTGAGAATGGATAGACTCATCATTTTTGGTATAACATATAAAGAATCATTGACCATAGTTAAACGAGGAGGGATGCAGATATGAATGGAAGTTATGCGCCAGAACTAACAAACTTGTTAAAAGAGATTACAGAAGAGATTGCTAAATATGTAATTAAAGAAGGATATCCTATCATTTTAATTGATGAGTATTCTTGGTATAGAGAAGTTCTTTCATTGATTGCTAAACAGGTAAATTTGTGTGAGAGTTGTATTTTGCTTTTGGAAAATGGGATAGAACAAGAGGCTTATCTCTTGGCAAAAGGCCAGTTTAATAATGCTATATGAGTAAAGTATTTATGTGAAGCAGAAGAAGGGGATAAGAGCAAAAGAATCAATGGTCCTGAAATTATGGATTTTATGAATCCTGATCGGTGGATCGATTATCAGAGAGCCTTTGATGTGAGATATGATTTTGGACGCAGCGTGGGACTTGCAGATGCATTGGAATTATGTGAAATAGAGCCGGACGGACATTTTCATGACGGACTTGATGATGCAATCAATACAGCAAAGATTATTAAAAAACTAGAAGAAGATCCGGAGTATCAGACTGTTCATAGCGATCATGTAATTGGTTCAGAGTCAGAACCATTACGGACAAATCTTGGAGAGTTGTTTGCCGGATTAAATATTAAATTCGCATAATGGATATGTTGTGAACCTTGAATAAAAAAGATAATTTCTGAGGGTGCTGATAGAAATGATTAACAATATAGTGAATAATTGTGATATACTTCCTATAAGCATGAGAATTATGAAAAATTCAGTTAAAAATGGAGGTACTGTGAAGAATGGCTGAACAGGAAAACAGCAAAGATTTAATTAGTGTATTGTGGAGCGGAGCAGATATACTTCGCTCTAAAATGGATGCAAATGAATATAAAGATTATTTACTTGGAATTGTATTTTATAAATATTTATCAGATTCATTTTTGATAAAAGTGTATGACATGATATGTGATGGAAAACCAGGCACATTAAAAGAAGCACTGGATGTATACAGTGAAGAATTGAAGGGAGAAGATGGGGAAGAATTGCGAATGGCAATGAAAGATGAGTGCCATTATGTAATGGAGCCGGAACTTACCTATACTTATTTTGCAGATGCAGCAAGAAATAATTCTTTCAATCGTGAACAGTTGCAGAAAGGTTTCAATAATATTGAGCAGAGTGATCTAATATTTGCAGATCTGTTTACAGATATTGACCTTTATTCTAATCGTCTTGGAACTGGAGATCAGAAGCAAAGTGATACAATATCAAGTCTTATTAAAGAGATTGATAAAGCTGATCTGTTGAATTCAGATGCAGAAATTCTTGGAAATGCTTATGAATATTTAATTGGTCAATTTGCATCTGAAACAGGAAAAAAGGCAGGAGAATTCTATACCCCACAGGCAGTATCAAAGATTCTTACAAAAATTGCGATTGCAGGGCAGGAGAATAAGCGTGGATTATCTGTATATGATCCTTGTATGGGATCAGGTTCATTGCTTTTGAATGCAAAAAAATATGCAGAGCAACCAGATTATATCAAGTATTATGGTCAGGAATTGAATACATCTACTTATAATCTTGCAAGAATGAATATGTTTTTGCATGGAATTGTTCCGGATAATCAGAATTTACGCAATGGTGATACTTTAGATGGAGATTGGCCAACCGGTGAAGAAACTGATTTTAATATGGTACTTATGAATCCACCATATTCCGCAAAATGGAGTGCGGCAGCAGGATTTTTGCAGGATGAAAGATTTAGTGATTACGGTGTTTTAGCACCTAAATCAAAAGCGGATTATGCGTTCCTGCTTCATGGTTTATATCATTTGAAAAATAATGGTACAATGGCAATTGTTTTGCCGCATGGTGTGCTTTTCCGTGGCGCAGCAGAAGGAAAAATCAGAGAAAAACTGCTCCGCTCCGGTAATATTTATGCTGTAATTGGTCTTCCGGCAAACTTGTTTTATAACACGTCCATTCCAACTTGTATTATTGTGTTGAAAAAGCATAGAGATGGCAGAGATGTATTGTTTATTGATGCTTCAAAAAAATTCAACAAAGGTAAAAAGCAAAATGAAATGACAGATGAACATATCGATGCTGTTATTGAACTATATAGTAAAAGAGAGACAGTCGAAAAAGAATCCTATTTGGCGACATTCGAGGATATTGAGAAAAATGATTTTAATCTGAACATTCCGCGTTATGTTGATAATTTTGAAAAAGAAGAAGATGTTGATATAAATGCGTTATTGTCAGATATGGCAAAGACGGATGCTGAGATCAAACAGGTACAGGGCGATTTTGTTTCATTGCTTAAGGAGCTGACATCACCAGATGAGGCGATTATGACATCATTGAATGAGCTTCTTAGAAAGATGGAGGGATAATTGTCATGGGAAAACCAAAAATTAGATTTAAAGGGTTCGATGATGATTGGGAACAGCGTAAGTTGGGAGAGATAACTGTTAAAATTGGTAGCGGCAAAACTCCTTCAGGTGGAAAAAGTGCATATGTTGAGACCGGAATTCCACTTATTAGATCTCAGAATGTTAATAATGATAAGGTGGATTTTGCAGATGTCGTTTACATTGATAAATCAACAGATGAATCAATGTCAAACTCCCGTGTTTATACCAATGATGTTTTACTGAATATAACGGGTGCTTCAATTGGAAGAAGTGCCGTATATAAAGGCGTAGAGTCTGCAAATGTGAATCAGCATGTTTGTATTATTAGACAAATAGAAGGCTATCAGTCTGATTTTATTCAATTGAATTTATCTTCAGATAATGGTCAGAAACAAATTGATGCAAGTCAGGCTGGAGGCGGTCGGGAAGGTCTTAATTTTCAGGAAATTGGGAAGATGCAATTTTCCTTTCCAACGTTAAACGAACAGAAGTGTATTGGAAGGTATTTTAACAACCTTGACCACCTCATCACTCTTCACCAGCGGAAGTGTGATGAAACAAAAAAATTAAAAAAATATATGCTTCAGAAGATGTTTCCACAAAATGGTCAGACGGTTCCAGAA
>QWCK01000856.1_pt1 | contig 49674 bp, 42 predicted proteins | sample 1972571 | NCBI WGS metagenome assembly QWCK01 (sample SAMN09866710, study PRJNA288562) | Human gut metagenome isolate term2_stool, whole genome shotgun sequencing... | isolation source: gut | host: Homo sapiens | place: USA: California | reverse complement strand
ACCTCCTTAACCCGCCGCTCGGCCTCATCCGCATCCAGATCGTCAATATCTGCCCGGCGCTCAATATCCAGATCAATGCGGCGATCCTGATACACCGTCACCTCACGCAGCTCTATCCTGCCGCCGGTCTGAATCACGATATAGCCCTTGTCGCTGACCTCCGTGATGGTTCCCGTGAGCCCTATGGGAAAGAAACTCTCATTCGTGAAGGACTCCCGCTCCTGCTCCTCCTTCAGAAAAATCATCGTGACGCGCTCTCCGCTCACCGGAACCCGTCCGACCATATGCTGATAATACTCTGTCACAAGCGGCACATTCGACTCCGGCGCTGCAAGCACGTTATATACCGGTACCACTGCCATATGTTTCACCTCGGTTCTCCGCGGTTTCATCCGCGACTGATACACTGCTGCCTCAGGGCTGAGCCCTTAGGCGCTTGTTATATATGTTATGTAACAGAATATAGCATTGAGGTGACAGGGTGTCAAGTTTTTTATCAGGCGGCCTTTCTCTTCCCTCCGCGGAACACATCCGCGACTTCTGTAACCGTGATGTAGGCATTCGGATCTATGCCCCTCACGAGACTTCTCAGCTTTCCGATCTGAAAACGGTTCACAACAAAGTAGATCACTGTGCGCTTCGTATCGGAGTATGCGCCGCGCGCCTCCAGAAGTGTGGCCCCCCGCTCAAACACCCGGGTGAGCTCCGCACTGACCGCATCCCCCCGCTCAGTGATAATCATGGCGCTCTTCGAGCGGTCTATGCCCTCCGTGATGAAATCCACAGTCTGCATGCCCGCCATATAGGTCACGATGGAGTAGAGCGGCAGTATCCAGCTCTGCAGCACACAGCCTATAATCACGTAGAGTATCACATTGTATATCATGGTGAAGGTTCCGACTGTGAGCCCCAGATCCTTTGCGAAGATAGAAGCGACGACATCCATGCCGTCCATCGCTCCGCCAAAGCGGATCGCAAGCCCGCTGCCCGTGCCGGAGATCATCCCGCCGAAGAGTGCGCAGAGCAGCAGATCCCGCCCGGCAAGCGGCGAGGCCAGGCTCACATCCACCGGAAGCACATCGGTGATCATCCATGCCCCGATAGAATAGATGCTCACCACAAAGATAGAATAAATTGTAAACGCTGTGCCCTGCTTCTTCCAGCCAAAGAGAAAGAGGGGAATATTCAGCAGCACAAGAAACACTGAGAGTGTGAAAAATGGCGGCGTGATCTGCGCAAGCAGCATGGAAGTGCCGGAAATGCCGCTGTCGTAGAGCTCCACCGGTTGCAGAAATATGGTGACTCCAAATGCATTGACACAGCCTGCCGCGAGCAGTCCGAGAAAGTTTTTCCAGCTGAGCTGGCGAAGCAGTTCTCCAAGCTTTGTTTTTTTCTTACCCTTGCCCTTCATGAATTCCTCCCTATCGTGCAGCCCGCCTCCGGGCGTGTGGTGTATGTATTCTACCACAGATCCGCTTTTATTCCTATTCCGTCAGGCAGCTGGCGTCACTCTGTACTGCCTGGAGATCCGGGCCCCAAAAAAGCCGCAGAACGATTTCATCACAGAGTCTGCAAGGGGAACTTGCCGGACTTTGCGTACTCACAGTTATGTATACAGTCCTCCCTTGTGCGCGCTGCACATTCTCCGCCGGGCTTTATCATAATGGAAGCTTCGAAGGAACTTCCCTCATGATAAAAACGGCTTCGGAGCGCATCATCTCCGAAACCGCACAGAAAACCTATTCTCTTGTCTGTCTCTTCTCCCTTCAGGCCGTCACCGCGCGGGACAGACGGCTTCTCACCGGGCGCCCAACAAGAATGGCAAGGACGATCTTCACCATATCGAGCGCGACAAAGGGAACCACGCCCGCTGCAAAGGCCTTTGCAAGACCCATTCCTGTTGTGTACGCAAGCCAAAGAGTACCGAGCGCATAACAGATCGTGAGCCCCAGCGCCATACCGACAAACTGCAGGGCAATGTTCTTATAATAGCGATCTATAAACCAGCCGCTGACCAGCGCCATAAAGATGAAGCCGATCAGATAACCCCCGGTTGGTCCGAGCACCTTGCCCGGGCCGCCGGAGTAGCCTGAGAGCACGGGCACGCCGACAAAGCCGATCAGCAGATAGACAAGATACGCGATGGTGCCAAGCTTCATTCCGAGCACATAGACTGCGAGATACACCGTGAGCACCGTAAGTGAAAAAGGCACAGGTCCGAGCTGTGGGGCCATGGGGCCGAAAATACACATCACTGCAGTCATAACCCCGATCAGTGTCATGTTTCTGGTACTTAAGCTTTTCATTCCTTCTCTCCCCCGAAAACAGATTTGTATGAGCAGAGAGCCGCCTCCACCTGCAGTGTGCAGCGTATTCACAGCAGCTGTATCCCGCTCGTCCCTGAAGAGCATACGCTGTGCGTCCTCAATTGTCAACCAAAATATTCTATTGCAGTTGACAAACTTGCAAAGCAGTGACTATACTCTGCTTAAATCAATCATTAAGCGGGCTGTGCAGGCGCTCTGGTGCGCTTCTGCATCGAGGCCCGAAACGGGAGGCAACTATGGAAGCAGAGGCCAGGATGCAGCAGGCGGCAGAGCCGGGTATTGGGAAGCTCACAGAAGAAATCATTGGGGGACGCAGGCTGAAGCGCGGTGATCCGGCGCTCCCGACACTGCTCCAATGCGAGCTGAATGCACTGTGTCGGGGAGCAGACCGCCTGCGGGCGCATTTCTGCGGGGACAAAGTAGATTTATGCACGATTATCAGCGGAAAATGCGGGCGCTGCAGCGAGGACTGCAAGTACTGCGCACAGTCGGCGCACAGCAAAACCGGCTGCGAGGAGTATGATTTTCTCCCCTCCGAGCTCATTGTCGCGGCGGCGCACTCCCATGAGCGGGAGGGGGTAAACCGCTTCTCCATCGTGACCTCCGGGCGGGCACTGAGCGGCGCAGAGTTTGACCGCGCCATCAAGACCTATGAGTGCCTCGGCAGAGAATGTCAGCTGAAGCTCTGCGCCTCCATGGGTTTTCTCACAGACGAGCAGTTCCGGCGGCTGCGCGAGGCCGGGGTGAGCCGCTACCACGACAATATCGAGAGCTCCCACCGCTTCTTTCCGCAGATCTGCACAACGCACAGCTTTGAGCAGAAGCTCTCTGCCATACGTCGGGCACAGGCCGCAGGGCTCACAGTGTGCTCAGGCGGCATCATCGGTATGGGGGAGGACTGGGAGGATCGCATCGACATGGCGCTCACTCTCTCGGAGCTTCAGATCAAGTCCATTCCGATCAATATTCTGATGCCGGTGAAGGGAACACCGCTTGAAAATCAGCCGCCGCTCAGCGACGAGGAGGTGCTGCGGAGCATCGCCCTGTTCCGCTTCATCAATCCGGAGGCACAGATACGACTCGCGGGAGGACGGCGCTCCCTGAAGGAGAACGGGCGTGAAACCTTCTGCTCCGGCGCCAGCGCCACGATCACCGGAAATATGCTGACCACCAGCGGCTCCACCATCGCGCAGGACCGCGCGATGCTCACCGCCATGGGCAGGGATGTGCGCCCGGAGTGGGCGCAGGAAGCACGAGCCTAAGCGACAATGCGCCGCGCTCTCCGCTCCGGAGAGCGTGCGCTCAGCTTCCGTAGCCCAGCTGCTTCAGCTCTGTAATCACCTCTGCCGCTCTCTCACTGCCGCGCTTGGCGGCGTAACAGCTCCACTTAAAGGCCTTCTCATAATTCTTTTTCCCGTCAAAGCTGCCCTTTAAGTAGCCTTCACCGAGCTCTGCAGCCGCCTCGATGCTCCCGAGCGCCGCGGCGTCAATCAGCTGAAACAATCTCTTTTTACTCATATTTCTCCTTAATCCTGATCCTTAAACAGGATCCTCAAACAAAATGAAAATTTTTCCATCAAATACACAGGTGCCGAGGGGCTTTCTCCTATGGGGAAGCCGATTTTTTTTCCATATGATAAAAAAGGAAAGCCTCCGTAATGAAAGCTTTCCCTGTGCAGTGCGGGAAATGGGACTTGAACCCACACGGCTTGTGGCCACTAGATCCTTAGTCTAGCCTGTCTGCCAATTCCAGCATTCCCGCGAATGCCTGTGCAGTATAGCACAGGGCATGGGAGGATTCAAGCTCTTTTTTTACTTTTTGTGATTTTCCCAGTTCCCCGCACAGCTTCGACAGTTGCCCTCATCCTCCGCTTCCGCTCCTGCGCGGAACTCACACCAGCTTTGTTGTCCACCTCGTGCAGTCCCATACCTCCGTCGCGATATCCTGATAGAACTCCGGCTCGTGACAGACCATGAGTATGCTGCCCGGGTACTCCTTCAGTGCCCGCTTCAGCTCCTCCTTGGCATCCACATCGAGATGATTGGTCGGCTCGTCCAGCACGAGAAGATTGGCCTCACGGTTCATGAGCACACAGAGCCGGAGCTTTGCCTGTTCACCTCCGGAGAGCACCTTCACACGGCTCTCGATATGCTTTGTCGTGAGACCGCACTTTGCGAGCGCTGCCCGCGCCTCATACTGCGTGAATCCCGGAAACTCCTGCCACAGTGCCTCAAGACAGCTGTGCTGCGGATCCGGAGTGACCTCCTGCTCAAAGTAACCGATCTCCAGGTAATCTCCGCGCTCGACTCTCCCCGCGTACTCCGGTATGAGTCCGAGCAGACTCTTTAAGAGCGTCGTTTTTCCGATGCCGTTGGCACCCGTCATGGTGATTCTCGCGCCGCGCTCCATCTTAAGATTCAGCGGGGAGGAGAGCGGCTCGTCGTAACCAATCACGAGCTCCTCAGTCGTAAAGAGATACTTTCCCGGCGTGCGCGCCATCTGAAAATGAAACTCCGGCTTCGGCTTTTCCGCAGCCAGCTCTATCCTCTCCATATTGTCGAGCTTCTTCTGACGGGACATCGCCATATTTCTGGTGGCAACCCGCGCCTTGTTCCGCGCGACGAAATCCTTTAATTCCGCGATCTCCTGCTGCTGTCTGTCGTAGGCCGCCTGAAGCTGCGCCTTCTTTACCGCATAGACCTCCTCAAATTTATGATAATCCCCTGCGTAGCGGGTCAGCTGACAGCCCTCCACATGGTAGATGACATTGATCACGCTGTTTAAAAAGGGAATGTCATGCGAGATCAGTATAAACGCATTCTCATACTCCTCTAGGTAGCGCCGGAGCCAGCTGATGTGCTCCTCATCCAGATAGTTCGTCGGCTCGTCAAGAAGCAGAATATCCGGTTTTTCAAGCAGCAGTTTCCCCAGCAAAACCCGGGTGCGCTGCCCTCCCGAGAGCTCTGTCACATCCTTATTTAATCCCAGCTCCATAAGACCCAGTGCCCGTGCGACCTCCTCAACTTTCGCATCAATGAGATAGAAGTCGTGTGCCGTGAGCATATCCTGCACAGTGCCGAGCTCCTCCATGAGCCCCTCCATCTCCTCCTCTCCCGCAGTTGTCATGCGGTCGCAGAGCTCATTCATCCTCTGCTCCAGAATAAGCAGCGGATCAAAGGCTGTGCGGAGCACAGAACCTATCGTCATGCCGCGCTCCAGCACCGCGTGCTGGTCGAGATAGCTCACGTGTACATTCCTGGCCCACTCAACTCTTCCCTCATCCGGCGTGAGCCTCCCCGTAATGATATTCATAAAGCTGGACTTTCCCTCGCCATTTGCCCCCACGAGGCCGATATGCTCTCCCCGCAGCAGACGAAAGGAGACGTCCTCAAAGATTGCGCGGTCTCCGAAGCCGTGTGACAGATGCTCAACAGTGAGAATACTCATGCAAAAAAACTCCTTATCGGCTATAATTTTCCACAGACGACGCTCCGCGCCGCCTCTCCTGAAATTTATACCAGATTGCTGATAAAAATTGAAGCAAATCTATTGTGAGGTGACAAGATGACACTATATTATCCTGTGATACTGAAAAAGCTTGCGCACACTTACCGCGCGGAGTTTTGCGATCTCGACGGCTGCTATGGTGAGGGAAAGGATATGGAGGATGCCCTCGATGACGCGAGAAATGAAGGCATCAGCTATATACTCTCCGAGCTGGACAGCGATGCGCTCCTCCCGCCTCACAGTGAGGCGGAGGAAATATCACTCGAAAAAGGGGAGCAGGTCGTCATGCTGGCGCTGGTGCTCCCCCGCGAGGAGAACTGGAACTGGCTCGGCTGAGCGCCTGTGACTACGCCTGCAGCCAAAGGAAAAAGCGCCGCGTCGGCTGCGCATAACAGCAAAGTGCCCGGCTCCCGCATAGTGTGAAAACCGGGCGCAGCGGACTGCATGATCCGCGTCCTGTCAATGCTCTGCCTTCAGTTTGCATATGCCCTGGGTCATCGTACCCATGGGACAGAAGGTGCACCAGCTTCTCGGTTTATAGAGCGCCATCACAATGATACCGATGAGGGCGGAAGTCAGCATAAGACCATAGAAGCCGAAGCTGAACTGTGCCACCCACGCCGGGACGCTGCCATCCGTATAGGCGAAGCTCCGCGGCACGGTCTCAATGCAGTCCGCGGGACAGGCCCGCACGCAGATGCCACAGCCGACGCGGCTCTCCGCCTCCACCTTTGCATAACATCCCTTCCACACCCGAATTGCATCCCGCGGACAGAGCTTTTCACAGCTCCCGCAGGACACACAGCTTCGCTGATCTACTCTCGCGTATTTTTTGACGGCATCTCGCCTCCTTCTGTTCCTCTTCTCTTCTTATTTTATTTGCCTGATTGTCTGCTTATACTGTTCGCCGCTTCCCGTGTATTGCTCTTATCGCACAAAAAGCTCTCAGCCTCTCCGGCTGCTCTCACCCCTCGTGATGTCCGCAGCCATGTCCCTCACCGTGGTGACCACAGCTGTGACCCTCGCCGTGATGCTCCCCGTGGTGAAAACACTCCGTGGCCGGGTCGAACTTCAGCTCGCCCTTTGCAAGCGCCGCTGCTGCCGCATCCGCGTCCCCGCTGACACCCGGATAGAGCTGAATCCCCGCCTCGGAGAGAGCCATGCGGGCACCGCCGCCGATCCCCCCGCAGATCAGAGCATCCGCCTCTACCGCCTTCAGAAAGCCCGCGAGTGCCCCATGGCCCGCGCCCTCTGTGCCGACCACGCGTGCAGACTGCACCGCTCCGTTCTCAATATCATAGAGCTTAAACTGCTCCGTTCTCCCAAAGTGCTGAAATATCTCCCCGTTCTCATAGCAAACCGCAATTCTCATAGCATCGCTTCCCTTCTCTGGCAGCTCCGCCGGTCTTAATTTTTCGCAGAGCTTCAGACTGATATTGCCTCCGGAAATCCGGAGCGCTCTGCCCTCCACCAGCATGGTAACCATTTTCTTTCTCGCGGAATCATACACTCCGGTCACCGTGGTCCGGGCGACCTCCATGGCGCGCGCACACTCCTCCTGCGTCAGCCCGCAGTAATCCAGAAGACGGAGCACCTCATACTCATCAAGGCTCATCACCACAGGCGGCAGCTGCCCCCCCTCACCCACAGGGCCAAAGCTCCAGTAGTCAGGGTAACAGCATATCTTTCTGCATTTCCGGGGTCTTGCCATCACAACCTCCAATCTGTTTCCGCGTGAAAGCTCTGCAGCTATCATGCGGCATTTACTGACATATGTCAATAACTTTCATAAAACTTTTCTTTTTTACTTGCAGAGTGGATATCCTTTTCTTATACTAAGGTGAATCTGTTGCTGTTCTTCTATTACCAAAACTGCTCTCAGCCCCTGGCTGCCGGAGGTGTCATGCCCACTCATATCAATCAATCCAATGTACGCCGCTTCGTATTCATGCTGATCGGCGTCTTCTTTCTGGGGGTCGGTATCGGTCTCTTCAAGCTCTCTCTCATGGGAAATGATCCCAACACTGCCTTTGTGATCGCTGCGGCGGCGAAGCTCGGCGTCGATTTTGCCGTTCTGAATCTCTTCGTCAACAGCGCCTATTTTCTTCTGGAATACATTTTCGGCCGCTCGCTGATCGGCATCGGTACCTTCATCAACTGGGTCATGGTCGGAACGGTCGCATCTGCCTGCGATCATCTGGGACGCTACCTTCATCTGGCTCCGGAGCACTTTGCGTCAAAGCTGCTTGTCATGGTGCTCGGGATACTGATACTCACGCTCTCCTGCGCCATCTATCAGACCGCGGATATGGGCATCGCCCCCTATGATTCCCTGTCGATCATCCTCAGCCGGAGGAGCGGGCGCTCCTACTTCTGGTGCCGCGCCTTCACAGACTGCGTCGGCGCGCTGCTGGCACTTCTGCTCGGCGGACTGCTCGGCGTCGGCACGCTGATGTGTGCGCTGGGACTCTCTCCCTTCATCAGCTTTTTCACAAAATATGTCGCAGAGCCTCTGCTCGGCCCTGCGATCACCAGTGTCAAGAAAGAAGGTGTATGATATGGCAGCATTCGAAACAAGACTTCCCTTTGCCTCCGACTACATGATGGGGGCGCATCCTGCGGTGCTCCGCGCTCTCACGGAGAGCAATCTGATCCCTGCTGCAGGCTACGGTGAGGATCAGTTCTGCGCCGCGGCGAGAGAGAAGATACGTGCCGCCTGCGCCTGCCCGGAGGCGGAGATTCACTTTCTCGTCGGCGGAACACAGACCAATGCAGCGGTCATCGACTCTCTGCTCCGCCCCTATCAGGGCGTACTTGCGCCGGAGAGCGGACACATTGCCGTGCACGAGGCGGGCGCCATCGAATACGGCGGTCATAAGGTCCTTCCACTCCCTTCCCGCAACGGAAAGCTCTGCGCCCGGGATGTGGAGCGCGCTGTCCTGAGCTACCGGCAGGATGAGACGCGTGAGCACACAGTGATGCCGGCCATGGTCTACATCTCTCAGCCAAGCGAGCTCGGCACGCTCTACTCCCTCTCTGAGCTGCGCGCGCTGCATGAGATCTGTCGGAAGTATGGACTCTGGCTCTACGCGGATGGCGCCCGCCTTGCCTACGCACTGGCAAGCCCGGAAAATGATGTCTCTCTCCCTGCGCTCGCAGAGCTCTGCGATATCTTCTATATCGGCGGCACCAAGTGCGGAGCCCTCTTTGGCGAGGCAGTCGTGATCCCCACTCCCGGGCTCATCCCACACTTCTTTACCATGATAAAGCAGCACGGCGCCCTGCTCGCAAAGGGACGTCTCCTCGGTGTACAGTTTGACGCGCTCTTTACAGACTCTCTCTACCTGACGCTCGGCAGCTTTGCGGTCGATGCTGCCATCCGGCTGCGGCACGCCCTTCTGGAGTACGGCTATGAGCTCCGCTTCGATTCCGTCACAAACCAGAGCTTTGCCGTCGTGGATCATGACAGAAAAGAAAAGCTCCGGGAGACGGTTGACTTCAGTCCCTGGGAGCCCGTAGATGAGAACAGGAGCATCATCCGCTTTGTGACCAGCTGGGCCACCACGGAGACAGAGCTCCGTGCGCTGATTGCCCTTCTGAAATGATGTGTCCAAATTAAAATATCAGCTGCACAAGCAGCATATACGCGGCGGTTCCACCTGCAATTGAGAGAAGCATCTGATGCTTCCAGCGGTGGAGCGCCGCTGTTATTATAATGGCGATCAGTTCCGGGACTGCATGCGTGCCGGAAAAGAGACTGACGCCCCTCAGACAGTAGACCACGAGCATGGCAAAAGCAGCTGAGGGCAAGGCCCTCCCGAGATAGGCAATAAAAGGAGGTGTGGGTTTTCCCTCCCGGAACAAAAGAAACGGAAGGAAGCGCGTCGCCATGGTTCCGAGCACACAGATAGCAATGGTGATAAGCCGCTGTGTCACAGTCATGCTTTCAGCCCTCCCCGCTCTGACAATGGTTTCCGAAACAATGCAAGTAAAAGGAGTATCAGACACATTGATGGAAGCAGAAAACGGTCAGCTCCGAAGATCGTCATGCTCATCAGCATGGGATACCAGAAGGAGAAGCCGGAGACATGCATATAAACTCCATAGGTGAGTCCCAGAAACCAGAAACCCGCAAAAATTGGAAGCGTGCGCGGAAAAGCCTCCCGCAGCGCTCTGAGAGGAGCGCCCTGCTTCATTCCCACTCCCTCCAGACCTCCGGGCAGTAGCCGACTGTGGCCCTCTGCCCGTTTCGCACGATGGGCGTGCGGAAGACCTCCGGATGCTCCAGTGCCTTCTCCTCCCTGTCCTCCGGCGACAGGTAGCGGATCAGGGTCAGCTGCTCCTGTGCCTTCGTCTTTGGATCCAGCAGCGCCTCCAGCCCGCCAACCGCGCGCAGCACGCTCTGCAGCTCGCCGCGGCTGAGTCCCTTCTCCTTCAGATCCACCATCTGAAAACGGATGCCGCGCTCCTTAAAATAGCGCTCCGCCTTTTTCGTATCAAAACTCTTCCTTGTTCCGAATATCTGTATGTTCATAATTCTCTGTATCCTCTCAGTTCCTCACTGATGGCATGGTAATCCTCCCGAAAGGCACTCCCTCTCGGCCATATAAAGGCAAAATCATGCTCCAGCTTAAAGTCCTCAAGCAACAGCTCCCTGAGCGTCCCGCGAAGCAGCTGATCCCGCACAGCAACCCGGTACAGAAAAGAAATCCCACAGTCCCTCTCCAGAAGTCCAATGATTGTGTGCATGTTTTCAATCTCCGTTCTGCGCTGAAAGTCCTGCACGCTGAGTCCCTTCACCGCAAGACTGCGCTCAAGGATATTTCTGGTTCCGGAGCCCGGCTCCCGGAGTATGAGGCGCTCACCGACAAGATCTCTGAGCGAATGAGGCTCTCTCAAAAACGAATGCGCCGCGGCACAGACCGGAATAAATTGCTCCGTATCAAAACGTAAGGAATCATATGCCTCCTTACGAAAATACCCCTCCACCAGCGCAAAGTCAATGCTTCCTTCCCGAAGCTCCTCCTCAAGCTTTGCGGTATTTCCGTAACGAACACGCACATTGCGCTCCGGATGTGCCTTCAGATACGCTGCGAGCGGAGCCAAGAGCGTATACTCTCCTATCGTCATGGTTACACCGAAGGAGAGCTCCCTCTTTCCGCTCCTGCACTCCCGCATTCGCTCCCGCATGATCTGCTCATCATTTTTGATCACTGCCATCGTCTCACGAAGGATACGCCCTTCTCCGGTGAGATAGATCCGCTTTCCTTCCTTTCGAAAGAGCTTCACGCCATACTCCCGCTCCAGATACTGAATGTGCTGGGACACTGCGGGCTGCGTGATGCAAAGCGCTTCTGCCGCCCTGGAAAAATTCATATGCTCACACGCAGCTAAAAAGGTCTCAATTCTGAAATCCAGCTCTGTCTCCTCCTTCCCAAGTTTGCTAATCCATAATGATTTCTTATTAATATATCATTATATATAATTTTTCTTTACTTTCCTATTCTTTTATAATAAGTTCCGAAAAAGCTTTTCACTTAGGAGGAAACACTCATGAACTGGCTGCAGAAACATATTCCCGGCATTCTGGTATGCTTTATCATTGCGCTTCCGTCATGGCTGCTCGGAAAGAAATTCCCTGTCATCGGCGGCGCTGTCATCGCAATTCTGGCAGGTATGATCATAACAATGTTCTGGAACAACAAGGGCAGTGCTGCTCCCGGCATCAAATTCAGCTCAAAGATCATCCTGCAGACTGCAGTCGTACTGCTCGGCTTCGGCCTCGATCTCCATGTCATACTGAAAACCGGCGCGCAGTCTCTGCCCATCATCCTCTGCACCATCTCCACCTCGCTGATTATCGCCTATGTCCTGCACCGGGTCATGCACATACCGGGAAATATCTCCACTCTGGTCGGCGTCGGCTCCTCCATCTGCGGCGGCTCTGCGATTGCGGCGACCGCACCTGTCATTGATGCGGACGATGATGAGGTGGCGCAGGCGATCTCCGTCATCTTCTTTTTCAACGTCCTCGCTGCAATTCTCTTTCCCATACTGGGAAATGTGATCGGCTTTGACACGACAAGCGGAGAGGCCTTCGGAATCTTTGCAGGCACTGCGGTCAATGACACCTCCTCTGTCACAGCTGCCGCCTCCACCTGGGACAGCATGTGGGGGCTCGGCACCGCAACGCTCGACAAGGCAGTGACCGTAAAGCTGACCCGCACGCTGGCGATCATCCCCATTACGCTGGGACTCGCTTTCATCCGTGCCCGCAGAGCAGGCTCTGAAAAGGGCAATACTTCCGTCAGTCTGAGGCAGGTCTTCCCCATGTTCATACTCTATTTTGTCGCGGCCTCTCTCATCACGACGCTTGCGCTTGGCGCCGGGATTCCCTCCAGCGTATTCACCCCACTGAAAACCCTGAGCAAGTTCTTTATCGTCATGGCAATGGCCGCAATCGGTCTGAACAGCAACTTGATCAAACTCATCAGGACCGGTGGCAAGCCTCTCTCTCTCGGTGCATGCTGCTGGGCAGGAATCACGGTCGTAGGCCTCCTGATGCAGCATCTTATGAGAATATGGTAAAATAACGAGGAAAGACTCCATGCGCTTGCGCAAATGGAGTTTTGACGAGAAAACCCATCGAGCGGCAGCGAGATGGTAAAATAAAGAGGAAAGCCTCCCCGCGCTTGCGCAGGAGGGGGCTTGACGACAAAACCCATCGAGCGGCAGCGAGATGGGGAAAGAACTAAGAAATGCCCATCAGCTATTGAAACTCAGCTGATGGGCATTTTCTGTGTCCTTCTGTTATATCAGTTCTATCTATTTTGCCGATTCTACGATACCACTGTCTCTCAGTTCCATCTCCCGTTTTCATCCACCAGATAACCGTCCGGTGTAACTGTGCTGGTGAGCAGAGCCCCCTGCGGATTTCCGTTCAGAAGATACTTTGAGAAATAGTACCAGCGCCCGCCAATAAACTGCCAGCCATACAGAAGATTTCCGTCATTCCCGGCGTAATACCAGCGGTTGCCGGATACGATCCACCAGTTGCGGTAGACCTGACCGAGCGGATCGGTAAACTTCCAGCCGCCCTCCGGATTCTTCACCCAGCTCCCGCTGGTATCCGGAAGTACTCTCAGCTGACTGCCGGCGGTACTCTGGTTCGCAGTCGCCGCATGTCCGCCGCCACCACCGCCTGAGCCTCTTCTGTTGTGCCTGCTGTGTGTACCGCCGGAGCTTCCGGCGCTTCCACCGTCCGGCTTCTTCTCCGGCTTCGGCGCGGGCTTCTTCTCAGGTTCCTTCTTCTCCGGCTTCGGCGCGGGCTTCTCTCCCTGCTGCCCTGTCAGTGGATTCTCATCGAGAAGATAAAGTGCAACCGGCGGAATATTACCTTCACTGTCCCTGTGATCCTCAGGATTCACAAGCTTCATCCAGATATCCTCATAATTCTGAACGGCAATGCGAAGCAGATCGCCGGTCTTCAGCAGCCTTCCCGCAAAGGTAATGGTCTTTGCCGCCGGATTAAAGCTGTACTCTGATTTTGGCAGCTCCTGCCACTCCTTTCCGACCAGTCGCTGAACCTTTGCATTTCCCTTATAGACTGCATCGTACCAAGCTGCGGACTCCGGCTGGAAAATTGCCTGCCCGTCCATAACGATGCCATAAACCGCCAGCCTGTTCGCCACATCCTCGGAAATCAGTACATTTGCCCGGTTCAGCTCGCCTCGCTCTATGACAACAGTGACAGGATAGCGGAACGGAAGTCCCGCCTCTGCCTCATTCTCTGAAATGATCTCCAGCACAACGGGAATCGTGATCACGCGAATGCGCTCTCCCGCATTCCAGTCCACTACATCCGGTACACCGCTGATGTTTCCGTCCGCAGAGAGAGACAGCCCGCAGGTCTCGGGTGCCGCGATGAGCTCCACATTCCGCGGAAGCTTCAGCACGCTGAGCACTTCCTCCTCATGCTCCGGAACCGGCTGATTCTCCTTCAGCGTGAGCTGCCGGAATTGAATCTGTTCCTTGATCTCTGCAATGCGCTCCGCATTCGTCTTGCCTCCCTGCTCCGAGAGATCTGCCCTGCCGTTCCGGTTCTCATCGCGGAGTATCGTCACCGGAACATAGAGCTGAAGCGGAACTGCTAGATCTCCCTTTCCTCCGTTCAGCAGATCATCGCTGAGCTCAAGTGCGGCCTCCGTCTGCTTCAGCTGCACCGGAATTCTGATCTCTCTTTTCAGTTCTCCTGCCTTCCAGTCTGCCACGGTCGCAACGCCAAAGAGCATCCCCTCTGCATTGACGGAGAGACCGCACACAGTCTCCGCCTTCTGAAGCAGCAGATAGCGCTTCTTCAACAGAAGAACCTCCAGTCCCTCAGCCGCGGCCCTTCGCTCAAGAACCTCCGCGCCCGGGATCACATTCTTCTCCTGCAAAAACTTCTCCAGCTCTGTCTGCTCCTTCTGCTCTGTCTCCTGCCCGCCTCCCTGCGGCTTCCGGTAATCCGGTGACAGATACAGGTCGGTCTTCGGCATGGTAAAGCTGAGCTCCGGATTGCTCTGCTGACGAAGAAGCTCCTGATAAGTCTCCGGCGCTTCCTCTTGCAGAAGAGCACTCAGATACCAGGCTATAAATTCCTGACCTTCCTTCTTTGCTGCCCGGATCCGCACTCTGGCTCCGGCGGGGATCTGCTGCTTCAGCTCTGTTGATGCGGGTTCTATGAATTCTGCATTGCCGATTTCCATCGTGTAGCTCTTTGCCGCCACGGCTCCGGTGCGGATCTCCTTCGTAAACCCGCCCTTGATCGGCTGACCTGCCGCAGAGACGATCGTCTCATCAATGTGCAGAATGTAGCAGCTGTCCGCATCCAGCGGCTCCACCTGCGATTCCACATGTGCCGCCTTGCCTGCCATCTGAAAGCGCACACAGGATACCTGCTTTCCATCCAGCTCCCGGAGGAAAAGCTCTCCTCCCATGAGCCGGGTTGTGTCATTGATACCCGCCCCCTTCTTGCTGAGCCATATGCCCTTGCCCTGGAAGCTGACGTCTCCTTCTTCCAGATGCTCAAAGGATACCGGCTGGTTGAAGTAGAGACTGAGCCCCGTGTCCCCGGTCTGCAGCTTATAGTCCGGTGTTTTCAGAAGATCCTTCCCCGGGTCATTATTCACCAGAAGCTGTGCCAGCTTAAGCGACTCGGCATGCGCCTCCTTCTTTACTTCAAGGATGTAGCTCTCTTCTTTTTCGAGGAAGGAGCGCTGGTCCTCGGTCCGGAGCCAGCTGCCAATCTTCAGCGTGTATCGCTCCCCCTGCCGCAGCGCCTCTATGGGCCGCAGAGTAACGCTCTTCTCTCCGAATTCCAGCTCTGTACGAATCTTATTTTCGCCGTGCTCGAGGGTGATGTGGTTCTCTGCCGACTTCTTCATGAGCTCCGCATTGAGCTTCAGCTGAACCTCCAGCGGTGCATGAAACTGCATCTCACGTTCAATGGGATCCCCATTCACGGTAATCGACTCAATTTTGGCCCTCTCCGGCGCCACCAGTTCCTTCTCTATTTTTGCGATGCACTCTGTTCCCAGATAAGCCTCAACGCGCACCGGGAAGCGCTGCTCGCTGTCCTTCAGCTCAAAATTGAAATCACTGTCGAAGAGGGTATTAAAGATCGTGTTCTGACCCTCAAAATTTCTGCCCTTCTCTGTCGGAATGAACTTCTCCTCAACCGTCCGATTGACTGTGACGCGATAGTAATCCACCTTCTTCGGTGTCAGCCAGCGAAGTGTGAAATTCGGCAGGATTTTGTCCTCTCCGGTCTGTCTCATGGAGAAGGCGCTCTCAAAGCCCAGCAGCTCCTCCGCATCCTGTCCCGGCTCCGGCTTCGGCAGCTCCGGCTCCGCCTGCTTCTCTCCGGGGGTGATATGGATCTTGACCGTCTTTCCATCGGTAGAAAAATCTTTATAGACAACCGTGACCGGAAGGGAAACTGTCTTTTCTACCTCTCCGTCCGCTAAAAGACCTTTCTTCACCAGCTTCTGATCAAAACGAAAGCTCCTGATATCCTGTCGTTTGCTTTCGCTGGAGACGGCTGCAAAAAGCATCTCCTCTGTGAGCTCTGCATCATCCTTCTTCTCAATCGGCTTGATATAGAGATATCCCTGATCCGCCATGGAAGAAAATACAGCTCTGAGTCTCATACCGCTCACTAGCTCCAGCGTGTTGGGATACTGCTTGAGCTTTGAAAGCTTCTGCCACTCATTCTCCGTATCGCTCCACAGCTCCCAATAGAGCAGCAAGTAGTTTTCGCTATCGTCTGTAGCAGTTTTGACCGGAGCTCCGTTCAGCTTGAGTCCCGAAGGAATACTAATCTCCAGCTCTGCATTTTCAGTCGTCGGACGAAATTCCTGCCACTCGCCGCCCTCCGCTGTCCTGTACTTCAGATATCCGTTCCCCTTCACAGAGAAGCTGACTGTCACCTGCTCTGCAGCCTCCTCTGTCACATCACCATCGCCCCTAATAGACTCCGCAGCCAATGCGCCGCCTCTCTCTCGCCTCTGCCTGCTCTCTGCATTTGCAGCACTGGCAATCTCAAAGGACTCCTCTGCCGCCTCGTCTTCTCCGTCCGGAATCAGTGCCGCACCGGAGACTGCCGCATCAAAATCCGGCATTTCTGCCTGTGCTTCCTCTGATGAGGCGGCCCGATTCCCTGCCCCCGTTCCCGCCGCAAAGACCGGCGCGACCACGGACGTGCTCAGCATGGACGTCGCGAGGCAGCCGCACAGCAGCTTAGATAAAACATTTCTTAGCCTCATACCTTACTCCCCTCTTTATTTTCTTTTGCTTACTTTCATTAGAAAAAGCTAACCAAGGGATTTAAGTTAGCTTTGCCTAATCAATATTAACACATCTGTCGGAAAACGCAAGTTACATTTATAAAAAGGGGCATTTCCTGTATGACAAAGGCAGGAGCTCCTGTGTGAAGTTCCTGCCTCTGTCTGTTTCATTTCCTGTCAAAGCTCTGCTGTGTGCCGCCTCTTATCTGTTGAACGCACCCTTGCCCGGATATACCGCGGCTGCGCCCAGCTCCTCCTCGATCCGGAGCAGCTGATTGTACTTCGCAACTCTCTCGCTGCGGCTCGGCGCACCGGTCTTGATCTGGCAGGTGTTCAGTGCAACTGCGAGATCGGCAATTGTGGTGTCCTCCGTCTCACCGGAGCGGTGAGAGGAGATCGCGGTATAGCCCGCCTTGTGCGCCATCTTGATCGCCTCAAGCGTCTCGGAGACAGAGCCGATCTGGTTCAGCTTGATGAGGATGGAGTTTCCGCAGCCGAGCTCAATGCCCTTCGCGAGACGCTTCGTATTGGTGACAAAGAGATCGTCTCCGACGAGCTGCACCTTGTCGCCGAGCTCCGCAGTCATCTTCTTCCAGCCTTCCCAGTCCTCCTCATCGAGACCATCCTCGATGGACCAGATCGGGTACTTCTCAATCAGCTTCTTCCAGTGTGCAATGAGCTCGTCGGAGCTGAAGTCTCTGCCGGACTTCGGCTGATGATAGAAGCCGATGCCCTTCTCGCTCTTCCACTCACTGGATGCCGCATCCATGGCAAGCACAAAATCCTCGCCCGGCTTATAGCCTGCGTTGCGGATCGCCGCGAGAATGTGCTCGATGGTGTCCTCGTCGTCCTTTAAGTTCGGTGCAAAGCCACCCTCATCACCGACAGCCGTGGTATTGCCCTCGTCCTTCAGAATCTTCTGAAGCGCATGGAATACCTCGGTGCACCAGCGCAGCCCCTCGCGGAAGGAAGGAGCGCCGACCGGCATGATCATAAACTCCTGCGTGTCAACAGAGTTGGTCGCATGAGCGCCGCCGTTTAAGATATTCATCATCGGAACCGGAAGACGATTCGCATTCGCTCCGCCGAGGAAGCGGTACAGCGGGGTGCCAAGCGCCTCTGCCGCTGCCTTTGCGCTCGCGATGGATACAGCGAGAATCGCGTTTGCGCCCAGCTTCGACTTGTTGTCCGTGCCGTCTGCCTTCAGCATGGCAGCATCAACCGCATAGACATTCTGCGGATCCATCCCCCTGATCGCATCATTGATCACGGTATTAATATTCTGGACAGCCGAAGCGACGCCCTTTCCTCCGAACTTTGTCTTGTCGCCGTCTCTCAGCTCAATCGCCTCAAACTCGCCGGTGGAAGCTCCGCTCGGCGCCGCGCCTCTTCCGACCGTGCCGTCCGTCAGAATGACCTCTGCCTCAACCGTGGGATTTCCGCGGGAATCAATAATTTCACGACCTATGACCTTTTCGATTTCCAGATGCTTCATGCTTATCCTCCATTGCTTTCTTTGCTGAACTTCTCCGTGAGCAGCTCTGTCTGCACGCGGTATTTACCTGATTCCAGACTCTGAGTCTCAGTGGCTTTGTTAATTCTATCACAGTATAGCACAATCCCGCGCATTGTAAAATTATTTCTGAAATTTGACCGGCAAATCTGCACTGTGTTATAATCGCCGGATAAGCATCCTTACTGCACACGTCTTATCAGGGCAGACAGCAAAGCTGCCCGGCAGTTGTTTTTCTTAATTCTATCGCGGAGGCCTTATGCTCACATACTACGGTCCGATTGCACTGATTGTTCTCTCCAATATCGTCTACCATGTCTGTTCCAAGTCTACACCGGAAAATATCAATCCGCTTGCGGCGCTCATTGTGACCTATCTCGTGAGTGCGACTGCCTCTCTGCTGCTCTACTTTGGCCTGAACCGCGGCGGTGATCTCCTGCACGAATACCACGCGCTGAACTGGACCAGCCTGGCACTCGGCGTCTCTCTGGTCGGACTGGAGGCAGGAACCATCTATATGTACAAGGTCGGCTGGAATGTGAGCTCTGGCGAGCTGGTGTATGCCTCCATACTCGCAGTTGTGCTGGTTCTGATCGGCGTCCTCTTCTACCACGAGGCAATCACTCCGAAAAAAATCATGGGTATTCTGGTCTGCATGGTCGGTCTATATCTTATCAACAGCAACTGAGCGGAGTCACTCCCCGGGTCTTTTCTTTTCTCCGTATCCGGAGAGCACCGGCTTCCCCTGCTTCAGACTCTCCTGTACGTCGATGACGCGCTGGTTACTGCTGCCGCGGAAGCGTAGGCTCAGATCCTTTTTTGTCCTGTCGAACTCTCCATCCACAAGTATATCTGTCATCTCAAGTATCGCCGCCGTGTCCGAGCTGTGACAGCGGCGATTTGTTTCGTCATTCAGCTCTTCCCAGGTGTAGCCGGAGTAGATCCAGACCGTGGAGTGCGGACTCTCCCGCTTCACCCGCTCCAGAAAGGGCCGCAGCACCGCCTGATTGGAGAGCTCCATGGGCTCCCCGCCGAGCAGAGAGAGCCCGTCAATATAGGAGGGCTTCAGATTCTCAATGATATCATCCTCCGCCGCCCGATCAAAGGGCAGCCCATACTGAAAGTCCCAGGTTTCCTGATTGAAGCACTCCGCGCAGTGATGCGTGCAGCCACTCACAAACAGAGAGATGCGGCAGCCGATGCCATTTGCCATATCTGCGTAAAACACCTGACCATAATTCATATTCTGCTCCTCTTTTCCTTATTCTCTCACAGAGCAGAAAGTTCACTGCCTTCCTGGGAACCCTGTAAGAAATCCCGGAAAGGTTTTCTATAGGATTAAAGAAGAGACCGCTCTCGCAGCCTCCTCTTCCCTCTGCCTTCCGAATCCCAAACAGAGCTCCGGGCAGGCTCTTATTCCGCGGTACTCTTGCAGCCGACCGAGAGCTTCGGGCTGGACACATGAAGCACTCTGTCCCGGATCTCCTGCGTTCTGCCCTGATTCCAGAACTGCGTCCCAATGTAGCCGCAGGTGCGTCTCGCGACAAACATCTTCTCCTGATCGTGGTTTCCGCAGTTCGGGCACTCCCAGATCAGCTTGCCGTTCTCGTTCTCACGGATCTTAATCTCCCCGTCGTAGCCGCAGACCTGGCAGTAATCGCTCTTTGTGTTCAGCTCAGCGTACATGATGTTGTCGTAGATATAGCGCATCACAGAGAGGACAGCCGGAATATTGTTCTGCATATTCGGAACCTCGACATAGCTGATCGCGCCGCCCGGAGAGAGCTTCTGGAACTCCGCCTCAAAGTTCAGCTTCTTGAAGGCGTCGATCTTCTCTGTGACGTGGACGTGATAGCTGTTTGTGATGTAATTCTTATCCGTGACATTCTTGATGATGCCGAAGCGCTTCTGCAGGCACTTTGCAAACTTGTAGGTGGTAGACTCCATCGGCGTCCCGTAGAGAGAATAGCTGATGCGCTCCGCAGCTCTCCACTCCGCACACTTGTCGTTCAGCCGCTTCATGACCGCCAGCGCGAAGGGCTTCGCCTCCGGATCCGTGTGACTCTTTCCGGTCATGCGCATGCACATCTCATAGAGTCCCGCATAGCCGAGAGAGATCGTCGAGTAGTTGTCAAAAAGCAGCCTGTCGATGGTCTCACCCTTCTTGAGGCGCGCCAGCGCGCCGTGCTGCCAGAGTATGGGAGCGACATCGGAGACAGTTCCCATGAGGCGCTCATGGCGGCAGCGCAGGGCTCTGTGGCAGAGCTCCAGGCGCTCGTCCAGTATCTTCCAGAACTTGTCCATATCTCCGTAGGAGGAGCAGGCGACGTCCACGAGGTTGATGGTGACGACGCCCTGATTGAAGCGCCCGTAATACTTGTGTGCTCCGTTCTCACCGAGTCCCCTGTCATCCGGGGTGAGGAAGGAGCGGCAGCCCATGCAGGGATACACATCGCCGTTTTTATATTCCTTCATCTTCTTCGCGGAGATATAGTCCGGAACCAAGCGCCTTGCGGTGCACTCCGCGGCGAGCTCCGTGAGACTCCAGTAGGGTGCGTCCTCCGTGATATTATCCTCATCCAGTACATAGATGAGCTTCGGGAAAGCCGGGGTGATCCAGACTCCCTTTTCATTCTTCACGCCGCGCATTCTCTGTAACAGAACCTCACGGATGATGGCGGCAAGGTCATCTCTGGTTCTTCCCTCCGGCACCTCGTCAAGATACATGAACATTGTGACAAAGGGCGCCTGCCCGTTGCAGGTCATAAGCGTGATGAGCTGATACTGAATTGTCTGAATTCCGCTGCGGATTTCCTCTGCGAGACGGCGCTCCACAATCTTCGAGATAATCGCATCATCCGTGGACTCACCGCAGAGCTCCCGCTCCTCCAGCACTGCCTTGCGGATCTTCTGACGGCTCACGTCCACAAAGGGCGCGAGATGCGAGAGTGTGAAGGACTGACCGCCGTACTGATTGGAAGCGACCTGCGCCACAATCTGCGTGGTGACATTGCAGGCAGTGAAAAAGCTGTGCGGACGCTCAATCAGAGTCTCACTGATGACCGTTCCGTTCTGCAGCATATCCTCCAGATTGATGAGATCGCAGTTGTGCTCCCGCTGCGCATAGTAGTCGGAATCGTGAAAGTGGATGATGCCCTGCTCATGCGCGGAGACGATCTCCTGCGGCAGCAGAATTCGCTTTGTGAGGTCCTTGGATACCTCGCCCGCCATGTAGTCGCGCTGCGTGGAATTGATCACCGGATTCTTGTTGGAATTCTCCTGCTTGACCTCCTCATTTGCCTGATCAATCAGCGAGAGTATTCCCTCATCTGTCGTATTCGCCTTTCTGGCGAGGTTCCGCCTGTAGCGATAGCGGATATACTTCTGTGCAACCTCAAAGCCGCGCATCTCCATGATGCCCGTCTCGACCATCTCCTGAATGTCCTCGACATTGACCGCGTGCGTGGTTCTTGCCACCTCACCCGCAATCTTGTCTGCGATGGCCTGAATCTGATAGACATTCAGCTGATGAATGCGATCCACTTCCTTATTGGCGGCATCAATCGCATTGACAATCTTCATCACATCAAAGCTTACTTCCTGACCGTTTCTCTTGATGACATTGGTTTTTACGCTTGTCTCCATTGCTCTCCCCCTGTCCTGCGCCAAAGGAGCTCCCTTCAGCGAAGCCGACCTGCTCTAAATACTAAATATAGTGTATACCTCCCTGCAGAAGCCTTATATTTTGTGCTTCCTCATCATACCGCAGTTGTCATAAAATAGAAATAGGCATTTTTCTACAAACTTCCAGGCTATTTTTCTCTGTTTCTACCATATGTAGTGATTGTTCGTTTTTATGGAACTATATATGTGGTATGCGGCAGGTCCCAGTATAGCACAGAGGAAATGGAAAAACGAGGGTAATAATGCCCAAATTCCGCGGCTCAATGCTGCGGATTGTGATTGCCGGCCTCTGACTTCACAGCCTCCAGCTCAACAAAGAAGCGCACACCTCCCGGACAGTTCTCAACACCATAGGGCATCCCGTGCGCCTCCATGATCGCCTTTACGATGGAGAGACCTATCCCGCTTCCTCCATATGTGCGGGAATGCGCCTTATCAACCTTGTAGAACTTATCCCAGAGATGGGGGAGATCCTCCTCCGGGATGCTGCTGCCTGTATTGTATACAGCCAGGCGGATACGCTCCCCGCGGGGCTCCACAGAGACAGCTATGCTTCCGCCCTCATTTACGTGGTGCAGCGCATTGCTTATATAATTTGTCAGCACCTCCTCGATCTTAAATTCATCCGCATTCACCAGCACCGGGACGCGCAGCTCCTGCTCCCCTGAGACGGCATCGACAAAAAATGCTCGGACCGAAGCGCTCTGATTCTCCGCCATCATTTTTGTGGCGTGAAGCACGCCGCGCACCAGCTCCGTCAGATCGAAATTCTCTCTGGAGAGCTCCGGGGCACCGGATTCCAGCTTGGAGAGCGTGAGCAGCTGCTTCACAAGACTGTTCATCTTGCCCGCCTCATCAATGATGACATTCAGATAATATCTTCTGTTCTCCGGATCCTCGCAGACTCCGTCATCCAGGCCCTCCGCATAGCCCTGAATCAGCGCAATCGGCGTCTTCAGCTCGTGCGAGACGTTGGCAATAAAGGCCTTCCGCATCTCATCGATTTCCTCCTTGCGGCGGATATCCTCCTGCAGCTCTGTATTGGCCTCCTTCAGCTTTCGTATGGTCTCCTCAAGCTTCTCTGCCATGGCATTCATATTGCTGCCGAGCACGCCGATCTCATCCCTGCTCTTCCCGCAGTAGCGCTCGCTGAAATCGAGTCCGCCCATCTTCTTTGAGAGCGCCGCAAGGCGCTGGATGGGCCTTGTGATCTGCCGCGTCATAAAGAAGACCATCAGAGCACCCACCAGGAGTATGAGCAGGCCGATGTAACCCAGGAAGCGATTGGCCAGAATCACACTCTCCTTCAGATTGGAGACCGGCGTCGTCATGAGCAGCATGGTCTGGTTGTCGCCACAGTACGCAAAGCAGTCGATATTGACCGCATCGCTCTCATCGTCATAGGCGCTGATGATGGTGTAGTTCTCCGTCTGTGCCAGCACGGCGGTCTGTGTGCGGAAGCTTCCGTTGAACAGGTACTTCTGTGCGCGGTGGAACAGATAGCTTCTGCCCCGCTCGGTGGATTGCAGCAGGCTGGAATCCGCGGAATCCATCACCGCGATCGTAATATTATAGATATCGGAATATGCGTTCAGAATCTGCGAAATGCGTGCGCTCCTGTTGCCGTTCCGCATGACTTCCGTATTAATGCTCGCGTATGCCCGCTCGATATCCTTCACCTTCTGTGCCCGGTAAAAGCCCTCAAGCCCCCAGGTATTCAGAATAAAGGCAATTCCGACCAGCACCGCCAGCACTGAGAAGATCAGGCAGGTGAAGCGCACCCGTATGGAATGTCTCATTGCTTACGCCTTCTCCCCCTTGCCGCCATCCTCCGGCTCGAACTTGTAGCCCATGCCCCAGATGGTCTTTATGAGGCTGCCCTTCTCCCCCATCTTGGCCCGCAGCTTTTTCACATGCGTGTCGATGGTTCTCGCATCCCCAAAGTAATCATAATTCCATACATTGTTCAGTATCTTCTCTCTTGAGAGGGCAATGCCCCTGTTCTCCATAAAGTAGCTCAGCAGCTCAAATTCCTTGTAGCTCAGCTCAATCGGCTTTCCATCAATCTTCACCTCATGTGCCGCCTTATCGATCGTGACGCCGGCGCAGCTTAAGCCGGTCTCCGTCCCGTCTCCCTGCGTCCTGCGAAGGATCGCCTCGACGCGTGCCACCAGTATCTTCGGGCTGAAGGGCTTCGAGATATACTCATCCACGCCGAGCTGAAAGCCCTGCAGCTCATCCCGCTCCTCCGAGCGCGCCGTCAGCATGATAATCGGAAGCCGAGAGTAGCGCCGCACCTCCTTCAGCACCTCCCAGCCATCCATCTTTGGCATCATGACATCCAGAAGGATGAGGTCGATGCTCCGGTCCGCCATGAATAACTCCACCGCCTCCTCGCCATCACCTGCCTCCAGCACGGTATATCCCTTCGCACTCAGAAAGTCCCGCACAAGCTTCCGCATCCTCGGCTCATCATCTACCACCAGTATTCTTGCGCTGTCCATTTCATACCTCCGATCATAAAGTCTCCCTCTTCTCTCAAAGCAAAGAGTACAGAGCGCTCTCTGCGGCTGATACGCACAGGCGTTTCAAACAAAAAGAACAGGGAGACGCAGCTCTTCTGCATTTCCCTGTCATTTTAACAAATCATATGGGGCAATTCTACTTTTTCACAGAAGTATCACAATCCGGCACCGCTCACTCCGCCTGCCTGTAGCAGATCGAGAGCTCATCCAGCTGCTTCTGCTCCACCGTATCCGGTGCATTCATCATGAGATCCGATGCGTCCTTCACCTTCGGGAATGCAATCACATCGCGTATGGTGTCCGCTCCCACCATGAGCATGGCAAGACGATCCAGACCATAGGCCAGTCCTGCGTGCGGCGGCACACCATACCTGAATGCCTCCAGAAGGAAGCCAAAGCGCTGCTCCGCCACCTCCTGAGACAGTCCCAGAACCTCAAACATCTTCGACTGTATCTCTGACTGGTGGATACGCACCGAGCCGCCGCCGATCTCCGTGCCGTTCAGCACGATGTCATAGGCCTTTGCGCGGACTGCACCCGGATCTGAATCGATCTTGTCCCAGTCCTCCTCCATCGGCATGGTGAAGGGATGGTGCATCGCCTTAAAGCGATTCTCCTCCTCCGACCACTCAAGCAGCGGGAACTCCGTGACCCAGAGGAAGCGGAAATCGTCCTTCCTGAGGAGATCCATCTGCCGCGCAAGCTCCAGACGCAGCGCGCCCAGCACATCCCACACAACCTTATTCCGATCGGCGGCAAAAAGCAGCAGGTCGCCCGGCTTTCCGGACAGCGCTGCAGTCAAAGCATCCATCTCCTCCGGCTTCATGAACTTTGCAAAGGAGGACTTGAAGCTTCCATCCTCCTGAATGGCGATATACGCCAGGCCCTTCGCACCGTAGGTCTTTGCAAACTCCACGAGCGCATCAATCTTCTTCCGCGGCATGGCCCCCTGTCCCTCTGCATTGATGCCGCGCACGGTTCCGCCACTTGCGATGGCGCCGGTGAAGACAGAAAAGCCACAGTCTCTCACCAGCTCCGTGACATCGTGAAGCTTCATGCCGAAACGGAGATCCGGCTTGTCGGAACCGTAGTTGTCCATGGCCTCCTGCCAGGTCATGCGCTGAATCGGCAGTGCAACATCAACATCCAGCACCTCCTTGAAGAGTGTCTTTAAGAGGCGCTCATTGACATCCATCACCTCATCCACATCCGCAAAGGAGAGCTCCATGTCGATCTGCGTGAACTCCGGCTGCCGGTCCGCTCTCAGATCCTCATCGCGATAGCAGCGCGCGAGCTGCACATAGCGATCATAGCCGGAGCACATCAGCAGCTGCTTTAAGAGCTGCGGAGACTGCGGGAGCGCATACATCTCTCCCGGATGCACGCGGCTCGGCACAAGATAATCTCTCGCTCCCTCGGGCGTGCTCTTGATGAGCGTCGGGGTCTCAATCTCAAGAAAGCCATTCTCCGCCATAAAGCGGCGGGTGATGGTCGCAATCTGCGAGCGCGTCATGATATTGCGCTGAATATCCGGACGGCGCAGATCAAGGAAGCGGTATTTTAAGCGCAGCTCCTCTCTCGTCTTCGCATTCTCCTCGATCGGGAAAGGCGGAGTCTCAGACTCGGAAAGGATTCGGAGCTGCTCTGCGCGCACCTCGTATGCTCCGGTGAGAAGCTGCGCATTTGGAGCGGAGCGCTTCATGAGCGTTCCAACCACTGCGATACAGAACTCACTCCGGAGGCTGCCCGCCTTCTCGAATACCTCCGCACCGCAGCTTGCCTCCTCAAAGACCAGCTGGAGTATTCCGCTGCGATCCCTCAGATCGGTAAAGATAAGCCCGCCCTTGTTGCGGCTTCTCTGCACCCATCCCATCACTGTCACTTCAGTTCCCTCCACGGCACCGACAACCTCGGCGCAGCGATGGGTACGTCTCAGACCCTTCATTGATTCTGACATGGTTATTCTCTCTCCCCCCTATCACTTCTCAGCATAGAACTCGCTGAAGTCCGTATATCCCTGTGCGCTGAGCTGCTCCTTCTGGAACTTCTTATTCTTCGCCATGCGCACGACCAGCACATCGCTTCCCGCCTCGCGCTCCGCCGCAGCCTCCTTCAGAAGCGCTGTGACACGTGCCGCAGACAGATTCTTCTCATACAGGAAGGCCTTTTTCCTTCTCTGATCCGGAATACGGAAGCCGCTGTCCATCAGTATGGTGATGATGCGCTCAAAGCCGATCGAAAAGCCACAGGCCGGTGTCTCTGTACCGGTAAACTTTCCAACCATCCTGTCGTAGCGTCCGCCGCCTGCCACGCTTCCGCCAAAGCCCTCCATGGAAACCTCAAAGATCGTTCCGGTATAGTAGCCCATGCCGCGCACCAGAGTCGGATCAAACTTAAGACCGAAGCCGCCTCCGGAAACTTCCGCCACTGACTCCATGATCTCCGCAAGTCCCTCTGCCGCGCCTTCCTCGAGGAAATCTCCGAGCGTCTCGCCCAGCGCGCGCACTGCCGCTCCGTCCGTTCCAAGCTCGCGAAGGAGCGTCAGATAGCGATCCGCGGACTCTCCCGCATATCCATTGGCTATGAGTTCCGCTCTCACTCCCTCCTCTGCGATCTTGTCCATCTTGTCGAGGGTAATGAGTACGGAATCTGCTGCCTCCTCCGGAAAGCCTGCCCAGCTCACCAGAGCTCTCAGGATGCGGCGGTCATTGACACGGACTGTAAATGCCTGATCCGGGCAGATGCGCTTCAGCGCAGTGGTTGTCGCAAGTATCAGCTCGATCTCACAGAAATTGGAGGCATCCCCCAGCACATCAATATCGCACTGTGTAAACTGACGGTATCTGCCCTTCTGCGGGCGGTCTGCTCGCCACACGGAACCGACCTGCAGTGCCTTGAAGGGCTGCGGCAGCACAGCGCTGTTGTTTGCATAGTAACGTGTCAGCGGAAGTGTCAGATCGTAGCGCAGGCCGCTGTCAGTGAGATCCTCCTCACTCTCCGCCTCTGTAATCCGCAGCTTCTCGCCGCGCTTCAGGATCTTGAAAATAAGCTTCTCATTATCTCCCCCCTGCTTGCTGGTGAGATTCTCAATATGCTCCACACATGGCGTCTCCATCGGTGTAAAACCAAAGCCGCGGTAGGTATCCTTGATCGCAGCAATGAGATAATCCCGGAGCAGCATCTCCTCCGGAAGCACATCCTTCATACCGGTGACGGGTTTTTTCTTCATAGCCATGGTGTTCTCCTCTGTCATGCAGTGCGCTTTTACCGCGCAGATTTTCAGTAACGGCAGACGCAGGAAACATATCCCCGCGCAATTTGACATCTATTTTATTGCATAAGTCCCTGTGACGCAAGCACATCCGACTACAGCTTGCTGTAAGGCGGAGGCGCTTATGTCACAGGACAACAGATATGAGTAAAAAAGCAGCGCAAATGTAATGCGCGCTGCGATTTACGAATATCTGTCAGCGCTGCGAGAGAGCGCAGCTCGCAGCAGCGCGTTGACTTATGCAGTTTCTTCCGGCGTTATGAGAGCGCGCAAGCACATCCGACTACAGCTTGTTGTAAGTCGGAGGCGCTTATGTCACAGGACAACAGATATGAGTAAAAAAGCAGCGCAAATGAAATGCGCGCTGCGATTTACGAATATCTGTCAGCGCTGCGAGAGAGCGCAGCTCGCAGCAGCGCGCTGACTTATGCAGTTTCTTCCGGCGTTATGAGAGCGCGCAAGCACATCCGACTACAGCTTGCTGTAAGTCGGAGGCGCTTATGTCACAGGGCAACAGATATTTCTTCCGGCACTGCGGGCGCGAGCAGTGCGCGCTTTCTCTCAAGCAGCTCCGGCAGCCGCTCAATATAAAGTCCCGGATCCTTAACATTCTCCGCTCTCTCATAGCGCTCCTCATGGGGATAAACCACGCGGGTCGTGGTGCCCGCGCCACAGCCCACAATGGTGTGCAGCTCCTCCATAATCAGGATATTATAGAGCCCCTCACAGCCCGGACGGCACCAGCCGACATTTTCCAGATTGCCCGCCATGTTCTTCTGACGATAGAGGTAGTAGGGACTGAGACCCATGCACTCACAGTACGCCGAAGTGAGGCTGACCATATCCGAGGCGTTTCCGTAGGTCACGCCGGCATAGTCCTCCCTCCGGGTGTTGAGCCGCGCCGCGCGCTTCAGCGCGAGACTGTGAATCGTCACATCATCCGGAGCGAGCGCCTGTATTCCCTCCATGGTGCGCCGGACATCATCCGCGCTCTCATTCGGAAGACCGACAATGAGATCTGTATTGATATTATCGAAGCCCAGGGCACGCGCCATATGAAAGCTGTCCACAAACTGCTGCACGCTGTGCCGTCTCCCAATGAGATCCAGCGTCTCCTGCTTCATGGTCTGTGGGTTGATGCTGATACGGGTCACACCACACTCCCTCAGTGTGCGAAACTTCTCCTCCGTGATGCTGTCCGGACGCCCCGCCTCGACAGTCAGCTCCTTCAGCGCGGAGAGATCAAAGCGCTCCCGGACCACGGATAAAATGTTCCGAAGCTGCGGCGCCTCAAGGCTCGTCGGTGTTCCGCCTCCCATATAGATGGTTTCCAGCGGTCTGCCGCGCATCCACTCCGCCACCTGTTGAAGCTCCTTGCAGAGCGCCTCGACATAAGCCTCTGTCTGCTTTTTCCATCGCCCGATCGGATAGGAGGTAAAGGAACAGTAGAGACAGGTCGTCGGACAGAACGGGATGCCGATGTAGAGACTCCATCCGGTCTCAAGATTCAGTCCCCGCATCGCCTGCAGCTCGTGCGAGGCTGTACGGACACAGAGCGAATTCCTCTCATCACTCAGATAATACTGCTCCTTAAGCTTCTGCCGCACCTGCTCCTCGCTCTTGCCCTTTCTGAGCTCCGTCAGTGCGAGCTTGGTGGGACGTATTCCGGTGAGCGTACCCCAGGGCAGCTTCTTTCCTGTCGCCTCTGAGAGCTGACGATAGAGTGCACGCTTCAGCTCATCCTTTGTCTGCCTTCGGTCTGCAGTGCAGGGGGAGGAGAAGCAGCTCTCCGCTTTTCCCCGCACCGCAAGCGTCAGCGCATAGCGTGCCGCATCCTCTGCGCTGTGTTCCGCGGTAAAAGAAATCATGGCATTTTCATCCGCCTCGTGGGTATAGCGCTCCCCCGGATAAAATGCCATGAACAGCTCTCTGACGTCCTGCTCAAAAGGAACGTCCCTCAGTATAAGTGATATCATCTCCTGATCCTTTGCTTCCCGGGCACCGGGAGTCCGTCCTACGCAGACAGCCTCCCCGGCACTCCTCATATCAATCGTCCAAAATCGGATTGTATTTCTTCTCAAAGCCTATGGTCGTCTCCTCCATATGTCCCGGAAACACGACGACATCATCCGGCAGCTGAAACAGCCGCTCCGTGAGCGATTGCTGAATCTCACGGTAATTTCCGCCCGGCAGGTCATAGCGCCCATAGGAGCCCTGAAACAGCGTGTCTCCGGCGAAGAGAACCCGTTCCTCCGGAATATAATAGCAGCAGGAACCCGCTGTATGCCCGGGCGTCCACAGCACCTGCCAGCGCCGGTTCAGAAGCGTGAGCTCCTCTCCGTCGTGCAGCAGGCGATCCGGCCTGATCCGAAGCCCCCTTCTTAAGAAGCGGGCATCTCCGTTCAGCATTGGATCCAGAAGCGTCTCAGCCTCCTGCTCCAGTGCCCAGATCGGAATATGATAGCGCTCCCGCACAGCCTCCGCGGCCATCACATGATCAAAATGTCCGTGGGTCAGCAGTATGACCTGCGGTGTGAAACCCTCCTCACGCACGCAGGTTTCGATGCGCTCCGCCTGATCCGCAGGGTCTATGATCACGCCCTCCCTTGTCCCGCTGTCATAAACAAAGTAGACATTGGTCTGAACCGGGCCCAGTATTTTTCTGACAATCTGCATCTCTCTCTCCTGTCTCAGCCTGTGCTTCTCTCGATCTCAATCACGCCGCCGACCTGACGCAGCTTCTCCGTGAGCGAGCGCAGCTCCTCGACACCGCCGATCTCAAAGGAGAGATTCATCGTCGCGACGCCCTGCTTGCTGGTCCTCGTATTAATCGAGAGGATATCGAGCCCACGCTCGGTAAAGACCTTGGATATGTCCACAAAGAGCCCCACGCGGTTTCTCGCGATGATGCGGATCTCCGTGCGGTACCTCGCCTCCTCGCCCTCCGGCGCCTGCCACTCCGCCGGAATGAGACGCACGCGCTCGGACTCGGGAAGATTGATGATGTTGATACAGTCCGTTCTGTGGATCGTGATGCCGCGTCCACGGGTCACATAGCCCAGAATTTCATCCCCCGGCACCGGTGCACAGCACATGGAGAAGCGCACTGCCAGATCATGAACCCCCCGCACGACAATCCCGTTTCCGGATTTTCGTACTGCGACCTCCGGCACCATTTTCTGACTGCCGTCCCCGGCCCCCGCGCTGACATTGGCCAGCACAGTCTCATCGGAGATCTTCTTCGCGAGCTCCTTCTTCCGCTCCTCCAGCATGCGGTTCACAACCTGACTCTCCTTCAGCCCGCCGTGCCCGATGGTGGCAATCACGGAATCCCACTCGCGGAACGCATAGCGCCGCAGAATCTTCTCCTGATACGCCGGCTTGTTGAGCTCACTCCAGTCGACACCCTTACTCTTACAGTAGTTCAGAATGAGCTCCTTGCCGCGGATGATATTCTCTTCCTTCAGCTCACTCTTAAACCACTGATTGATCTTATTTCTCGCCTGCGTGCTCTTGATGATCTTCAGCCAGTCGCGGCTCGGCCCTCTGGAATTCTGCGAGGTCAGGATGTCAATGCGGTCACCGTTCTGTATCTGATAATCAATATTGACCAGCTTCCCGTTGACTTTGGCCCCGACCATGCGGTTTCCGACCGCCGAATGTATGGAGTATGCAAAATCAATCGGTGTGGAACCGCTCGGGAGCGTCTTTACATCGCCCGAGGGCGTAAAGCAGTAGACGCTGTCCGAAAAGATGCTGAGCTCATTCTTGATATCGCTCAGAAACTCCTTGTTGTCCGGCATTTCCCGCTGCCACTCAAGGATCTGTCTGAGCCAGTTCATCTTTTCATTTTCTGCGCCGGTCGCAGAGGCGTCGCCCTTGCCTGCCTCCTTGTACTTCCAGTGTGCGGCGATACCGAACTCTGCGATGCGGTGCATCTCATAGGTACGGATCTGTATCTCAAAGGGCTGACCGTTGTGGTAGATCAGCGTCGTATGCAGAGACTGGTACATATTCGGCTTCGGCATTGCGATGTAATCCTTGAAGCGGCCGGGAACCGGCTTGAAGTGCTCATGAATCACACCGAGCGCAGCATAGCAGTCCTTCACGGACTCCACCAGTATGCGCACCGCAAAGAGGTCGTAGATCTGATCAAAGGTCTTGTGCTTGTTCACCATCTTCCGATAGATGGAAAAGTAGTGCTTCTGACGGCCGTTTACCGTCCCGGGGATCGCCGCCCCGTCGATGATGCCCTGCACCTCCTTCACGATCCCCTCCACAAATTTCTCGTGGGAATCACTCCGCTCTCTCACCTTGCAGCTGAGCTCCCTGTACACCTCCGGCTCCAGATACTTTAAGGAGAGATCGTCCAGCTCCACCTTGATGCGGCTGATACCGAGGCGATCCGCAATCGGAGCATAGATCTCCAGTGTCTCCTTCGCCTTCTCCTTCTGTTTCTCCGGCCGCATATGCTGCAGTGTGCGCATATTGTGAAGGCGGTCTGCAAGCTTGATCAGAATCACGCGGATATCCTTCGCCATGGCGAGAAACATTTTCCTCAGGTTCTCAGCCTGGATATCCAGCTTGTCTGTGGTCCAGGTGATCTGTGTGAGCTTCGTCACACCGTCCACAAGAAGCGCCACATCCTCGCCGAACACTCTTCCGATCTGTGCGCCCGTGAGTATGGTGTCCTCCACGACATCGTGAAGAAGTCCCGCCATAATGGTTTCCTTGTCGAGCTCCAGGCGTGCCAGTATGATGGCGACGCAGAGCGGGTGGATAATGTACGGCTCACCCGATTTTCTCTTCTGGTCCATATGCGCATTCTTCGCGGTCATATAGGCTCTGTGAATCAGGCTGGTGTCGTCAGAGGGATGATATCTGCGTATGGTGGTGATCAGCTCCTCATAGAGCACATCCGGATCGGTGAATTCCGCCGGAGGGTCGAGCTCCTCTGTCTCCTGACAGAGCACCGCCGCCTCTTCCTTCCCGCTGTCTGCGAGCTCACTCTTCTGCATTTCCTGCATTTCCTGCATTTCCTGCATTTCCTGCATTTCCTGCATTTCCTGCATTTCCTGCATTTCTTCCATCCTCTGACCTCCTTTCCCGCCATTTTTCTGTCTCTGTGCGGGGAAAACTCTCTCCGCAGCAGGCTCTGAATGCTTGTATACAGAGATAATGAACTTTTATTATAAAGTTTTTATATCCGATTTGCAAGCAGCGCTACTCAAGAGAAAACAGCGCTGTGACAATCAGGGCGCTGAGCTCTGTCACCGTGAGCAGGAAGCCCGCGAGATCCCCTGTCAGACCGCCGAAGGCACTGCATGCGCGGAGCAGGGCATACGCTATAGAAAGAAATATCAGCAGCAGAAACACACATCCCGCTATTCCCGCTCCGATGAGCCAAAAGGCAGCGGCGGCGGAAAAAACAGCTGTAATTCCCGCTCCCACAGCGGTCAGCTGCCGTGCGGCCCCGGAACTGAAGCGATGGGCGCTGCCCTCCCCCCGCGCATTCGGCAGAAAAAGCAGTGAGAGCACAGTGATGGACCGGCTGAACGGCAGGCAGACCGCCACTACTCCCACCGCACGCCCGGAATCGAGCGCCGACCAGGCTGAAAGCTGGAGCAAGCAGAGCAGCACGCAGGCGAGCACTGCAAAGGAGCCCGTGTGAACATCCTTCAGAATGTGCAGCCGCTCCTCCCGCGTCCGCCACGAGCCGAGTGCATCCACCGTATCCAGAAAGCCATCCAAATGGATGCCTCCCGTGTAGAGATAGGGAAAGCATACCAGCAGAGCCGCGCGCAGCAGAACCGGACAGCCGAGCGCGGTCAGCAGTCTCCACAGTCCAAGCAGCAGCACGCCCTCCACCGCACCCACCAGCGGAAAGAAAAAAAGCACATAGCGCGCACTGTGCTCATCCCAGCGCACACGCGGAACCGGCACTCTGGAATACATAGAAAATGCAATCGAAAGCGAACGAATCAAATCCACTCTGAACCTCCTGCTGCTCTCATTTCAACCGCTCCGGAATGCCTGCCGTGACGCGGTAGACCGCCTCCGCCTCCGCCGCAAGCTGATTCTGAACGGCGGAAAAGAGCTGAAGCCACTGCGCTGTGAGCGGCTCAGGGCTCACCGGCTCTTCCGTGAGTATATTTCCAACGACAACGAGCGCACGGCAGCTCAGCCTTAGTGCCCGCAGCTCCTGAAGCAGCAGTGCCTCACAGACCTCCGCCTCCCGCACAGTTCCATCCGGAAGAAACATCTCATTTGCCACAAGATTCGAGAGACACTCCAGAAGCACTGCCTCCTCCGGCGCAATCTCCGCTGCTTCCAATCCCCGCGCGCACTCCACTGTCCGGAAGCCCCGTCCGGCGCGCTGCGTGCGGTGTTTCTCTATCCTGCTGCGGCTCTCTTCGCCGCTGTCCTCCATAGTCGCAAGATATACCCGCGCTCCCCCCAATGCCGTGACGCAGCGCTCCGCATACTCCGACTTTCCGCTCGCACTCCCGCCGATAATCAGTATCACCGCCCCCTGCCTCTCTGCCTGCAAAACTCCCTGCACGCCTCAGAGAGATGCTCCGCCGCTGCGGGAAAGGCCGCGAGATAAATATGCGGATAGCCCGCAAACATCGACTTGGATCCGACCACGCACTCCCATGAGCGGCTGCCATTTGCCTTCTCAGCGTGAACAGAGGTTCCCGGCTGCTCTGCATCCCAGTAATGGAATTCATGCGAGCGAAGACGCTCTCCCTTCTTAAGAAGCAGCGTGTCGCACTTTGCCTCCAGCTCGATATAGCCAAAACGCTGCAGCTTCTCCGTGCGGAAGGCTCTGCCCGGCAGGACGGCACACATGGGCCAGAACGCTCCGCCTGCGCTCTCCAGCTCCTCCATGAGATACATAAAGCCGCCGCACTCCGCAACGACAGGCAGTCCTCCCCGCACAGAGTCCTGAATATCCCCCCGCATCGCTTCATTTGCGGAGAGCGCCTCTGCATAAAGCTCCGGATATCCCCCCGGAAGCCAGAGACCGGACACACCCGCGGGAAGCGAGCTGTCCCGCAGCGGACTGAAAAACACTGGCTCCGCGCCGCACTCGCGCAGCAGCCGGAGATTCTCCTCATAAAAGAAAGAAAAGGCCTCATCCCGCGCAATCGCAATGCGATAGCTCTCCTCCCCCGCCGCGAGCTTCAAAAGCTCAGCGGAATCCAGACAGCCTCGCAGCGCGCGCCCCGTGAGCAGTGCCCTCCGGACGATTTCTGTCCCGTCCTCCGGAACAGTGAGTCCCAGATGCCGGCTCTTCAGCGCAGCTCCCGGTATCTCCGGAAGCAGCCCGAGCACCGGTATTCCGGCGATCTCCCGCGGCAGCGCAGCGCGCTCTGACTCTCTCCCGCCTGCATCTGCCGCGGCAGCGCGGTCTGCATGGCCCGCGCCTCCTTCGTTCAGCAATATGCCCCGCACACGGCCCGCGGGAAGCGTATCAAGATAAAGCCGCGCCTCCGCCTCCTGCCCCCGGTCTACAAGAAGCAGCACCGGAAGTGAGAGGGCCTCCGCGACTTGAAGCGCACTGCCGCGCTCCCCTTCCCCACTGATCCCGTCCGTGAGTCCCATCGCCGCCTCCACGAGAAGAAAATCCGCCCCGGAGGCGTTTCCGAAAAAGGCCTTCTTAAGCCCTGCACTGTCCAGAAACCACGGATCCAGGTTGATGCAGGGTCTTCCGCTCAGCACGCTGTGAAACATGGGGTCAATGTAGTCCGGCCCGGTCTTGTAGAGCTGAAGTGAAAACCCCATATCCTGAAGCAGTGCGGTAAGCCCCAGGGTCACTGTAGTCTTTCCGCATCCCGAGCGCATGCCCGCCACCATCAGTTTTTTCACTTTGTTTTCCTCTTTCCCCGTATCACTGCGATATAAACTGGATTCTGCGCAAGCAGCATGGAGTACTGTCCCCGCTTCTCTGCGGATGCCGCCGCAAGCTGTCTGCACTCTGTCTGAAAGCCCTGCGCCTCAAAGAAACTTAAGAGATGAAAGAGCTCCGCTGCGGTCTCCAGCGAGACAGCTGTCACCGCTGTCACCGCAGACGGATTCTTCTCATAGATCAGCTCAAGGATCTCCCGCAGTCTGCCACCGCTGCCGCCGACAAAGGCATAATCCGGCGCGGGCAGCTCTGAGAGTATCTCCGGGGCCTCCCCGCGGCACTGGTGCACATTCCAGAGCCCGAGTTTCCGAATATTCCTTCCCGTGAGCAAAAAGGCGTCCTCCCTGCACTCCACCGCATAGACTTCTCCGAGCGGTGCAGCCATGGAGAGCTCCGCCGTCACACCCCCGCTGCCGCTGCCGACATCCCAGCACAGGCTGTCGCGCCGGGGACGGAGCATGCTCATCACTGCCGCGCGCACTGCGGCCTTGGTCAGAGGCACCCGTTCCCTGAGAAAACAGCTGTCCGGAATCCCCGGCCAGAGCGGCTCCGCCGGGCCCTCCGGAAGGCGCAGAAGCAGGGCGGCGAGACGCCGCCTTCTCTCCTGCTGCTCACTGTTCTCTGCCTCCGCCGCGTGCGCCTTCCACTCCCCCGCAGTGCAGCGGACAAGGCGCTCATCCGGCAGCGACAACTCCTCGCCGAGCAGCAGCTCACAGTCAGAAAGCCCATTTTCCGTGAGGAGTGCTGTGATCTCAGAGAGCTGTTCTGTACCTCCGAGCGTCAGAAATACCGCGCCGCATCTTCTGAGCTCTGCAAGCCAGTTCTGCCTTCTGCCGTGCAGAGAGAGACAGGGTACCTGTTCCCAGGGAATGCGGGCTCTGGAGGCAAGGCAGGAGAGAGAGGAAATGCCCGGATGTACCTGAACAGACTCCTCCGGAAAAGCTCTCCGCCTGAGTGCCTCCAGGACACCCGCGGCTCCGCTGTAGAAGCCGCTGTCCCCGCTGAGAAGCACCACGATCTTCTCACCGGCCTCCGCATGCAGTATGGCCTCGGCGATTTCCTCCGCGCGCCAGCTTGCGAGGCGCTTCGCGGGCACTTGGCCGCTCTGCTCCCGGAACCACTCTCCCTGAAGAAGCACGCGCTCCGCCCCGATGAGAAGGCTCGCAGAGGGCAGCAGCTCCCGGAGCTCCTCCGTTATGAGAGAGTCTCCTCCCGGTCCAAAGCCGCAGAGATGCACTTCGGGCCATTCCGCCTGTCCCTGCTTTTCCATCGGCAGCTCACCCCTCTTTTGAAAAAGCCCATCCTGCTCTGTCCGGCTCTGTCTCTTCTTCACCTGCTCCCGGAACGCAGGATTCTGTGCCGGCTCACGCTCTTTTTGGGCCTCGCCCTGCGCCTCTGAAGCAGCCCTCACATCTGTGCAGTACAGCCCCAGAAGCAGCTGCTCCGCCTGTGCTGTACTGATGCCCTCCTCCTTCATCGGTCGTCCAATCACAACTGCCTGTGCTCCCGCGGCGCGGCAGGCCGCGAGCTTTTCCAGAAAGCCCCCCCTGTTCCCGGATTCCTTGGTCACGAGATAGCGGCAGTGAAAGTGCGCGAGGAGCGCCACATTCATCTCAACAGAAAATGGCCCCTGGATCGCGGCGATATGTGCGGACGGAAGCGCCGCCTCCCGGCAGAGCCGAAGAGACTCCTCTCCCGGCAGCACGCGCACGTAGAGCCGCTCCCGCGAGAGCAGCGAAAAGGCGGAGAGCTCCTTACTCCCCGTCGTCAGCAGGATATTCCCCTCTGTTCCCTGAAGAAACTCCGCGGCTTCCTCAGCCGAGGCAAAGCAGAGAGCCGTCTCTGCATCTCCCGCGCTCTGCCGCAGCACGCGGAGCAGCCGCGTTCCCTCCGCAGCACAGGCCGCCTGTATGCTCTCCGTGACAGCTGTCGCGTAAGGGTGCGTCGCATCGATCACCAGCGCGCATGCTCTCTCCTTCAGCAGTGCGCGCATCTCCTCCTCCGTGCGCCTTCCTTCCAGCACACGCACACTGTGAAGACTGCCCAGCAGCTCTGTGCCGTACTCTGTCGCAACGGAAACCGCCGCGGGAATTCCCTGCCTCTCGCAGAACTCCGCGAGCTCTCTTCCCTCTGTGGTCCCTCCAAAGATCAGTACCTCACGCATCGCCTCACACTCTCCTCTATCATCTCAGCTGCGCTTTTGCTCTCCGCCAGCACTCCATCCTCCAGCGTGTAGAAGAGCAGCGCAGTCTCTGTCCTTCCGCCTGCTCTTCGGGCGACTGCCATCTCCATTGCCCGGAGCAGAGATGCAGAGACCTCTCTAAGAAGCCCCGCTTCCTTTAACAGACTCACCGCCTCCTGTGTCACCGCCGTATCCAGCACAGCCCGGGCCAGCGCGGCATCGCAGCCGCATCGCAGCGCATGCGCCGCGATGAGCTCTGCCCGGCAGTCTGCCTCCCGCGAGTGTGTGTTCATAATGCCCCCTGCCAGCTTCACAAACTTGCCGATATGCCCTGCCAGCAGCAGGCGACGGACACCGAATTCACAGGCCGCGTCAATGGTCTCTCCGACAAAATTACTCATAATAACAGGATCTGCCTCCGCCACGCCGTAGTGCTCCGCGAGAAAATGCAGGCCGTAGTTGCCCGGCACCGCCAGCACCGTCCCCCCGCATTCTGCGTGCATGCGAACATCCGTCCGTATCGTATCCACCAGCGCGCTCCGGCTCATCGGACGGACGATTCCCTCCGTTCCGAGTATGGAGATCCCGCCCTGAATGCCAAGCCGCGGATTAAAGGTTTTTTCCGCGAGACGCTCTCCCCCCGGAGCAGAAATCGTGACAGCTATGCGCCCGTGCATACCGTGGGAGGAGAGCGCCTCTCTCACGCCGTGCGCGATCATCTCTCTGGGGACGCGGTTGATGGCGGCCTCTCCGATTGGCTGGTCTAGCCCCGGGCGGGTCACAGTTCCCACACCCCTTCCGCCGAAAAGCAGAAGCTCGCTCTCTCCCTCTCCCTCCGCGAGCTCCAGCGCCTCCGCCTCCGCATAGATGAGTATGCCGTCCGTCACATCCGGATCATCGCCCGCATCCTTTTGTACCGCACAGGAGACAGCCCGCCGCTGTGCTGTGGGAAGCTGAATCTCCTCCACTGCGAGTCTCAGCTCTGCACCTGCAGGCGTCTTCACAGACACCAGCTCCACCCGCCTCCCCGTGACCAGCATCTCCACCGCTGCCCTCGCAGCAGCCGCGGCACAGCTCCCCGTCGTATACCCCGCCCGGAGCAGCTTTCCGTCCTCCCACGCCGCAAACGGACGCAGTGCCTTTAAGAGCTCCGGGGAGCTCCCGCGCTTTTCCTTCATCGTTCCCTCCTGCCTCGGCACCCGGGACATACTCTCCGTCTCTCCCATACCGTCAGTACTCGATTCCCTGACGCGCAGCAATCCCGCGGTCAAAGGGATGCTTCTCTTTTCTGCACTCGGTCACATAGTCGCTCAGCGCGCGGATTTCTTCCGGGGCATCCCGTCCGGTCAGAACGAGCTCCAGCGTCTCAGGCTTATGCTGAATCCAGCGCAGCGCCTCCGCTCTGTCCAACAGTTCCAGACGATAGGCCGCCATAAATTCATCCAATACCAGCATATCGAAGCGCTCCGTTTCAGCCCTCTCCGTGAGCAGTGAGAAGTAGTTCCGCACGGCCACCTGCTCCGCGCGCTTCTCTTCCTCTGTGAGCGTCCAGTAGAAACCGAAGTGCTCCTTCATGGAGAGACAGGAAACCATCTTAAGATGTGAGAGCTCCCGGAGCTCTGAGGAGCTTCCATCCTTCAGGAATTGAGCGAACAGCACGCGCTTTCCACTCCCCGCAGCGCGGAGCGTGAGTCCCAGCGCAGCACTGGTCTTTCCCTTTCCATCCCCTGTATAGCAGTGAATCAGTCCCTTCATTCTGTTCCTCTTTCTCCTGACAATTTCTCTGAATCTCCCCTATAACAAAAAAGCGCGACAGGCTCTCCGGTTCCGCGAGCTCTCAGCTCTGTTCGCAGTATATCCCTGAGACGCCCGCTGCGCCCTCTCTCCGCTGTTCTTTTTTCCGTCTGCGCTGCCTCCGGCTGTTTACAGGCCGCATCGTTCTGGCTCTGACCGGCGTGCAGCCTCACTTTCCCTCGTAGCTCACCAGAGAGGAAATCTGATAGCCCTGAAGCCTCTTTCTGCCCTCAAGTCCCTTCAGCTCCAGCACAAAGAGTATCTTCACCACTTCTCCGCCGAGACGCTCCACCAATCGTATCATCGCCTCTGTCGTTCCACCTGTCGCAATGAGGTCGTCTATAATCACAACCTTCTGGCCCGGGTGTATGGCATCCCTGTGGATTTCAATGGTCGCTGTGCCGTACTCCAGCGCATACTCCTCGGAAATCGTTTCCGCCGGAAGCTTGCCCTTCTTCCGTATCGGCACAAAGGCCTTGTGCTCCGCATATGCCACCGGAACGCCAAATATGAATCCGCGCGACTCCGGGCCGACCACCACATCATAATCAAGCCCCTTCAGCTCCTCACGCAGACCGGCCACCGCGAGCTGCAGACCGTCCGCATCCTGCAATATTGTCGTAATATCCCGAAACATCACTCCCCTCTCCGGAAAGTCCGGGATCGTGCGAACATAATCCGCAACTGTCTTCATAAAAATCTCCTCCTCATTTTCAGCTTTCTCTCACTGGGAGTGCCCTGCACGCCCTTCTATAGAAAAACTCCCCGGCTCTCAATATAACAGCTCAGTCCCGGAATTTCCATCCCTTCAGCACAAGCTGAAGCGTATTTCTGCCCATATAGCTGTCAATTTCCGGATAATACAGGATATCAAAGCACTCCCTCTCGCCCTTTTCCTGCAAAAGTGTGTCTCCATCCGCAAAGAGCAGCGCATCCCGCTGCGTCCCCTCCTCTCCGCAGAGCCGGAGCTTTATCACATTCCGGTTCTTTCCGAAGACGCGCAAACTCAGAATGCGCACATTCTTCTGTGCAAAGACCGGCTTTTCATTCCCCTGCCCGAAAGGCTCCAGCCGCGCGAGCTCCTCCACCAGTGCCTCGCTCGTGTGGGAAAACGGAAGCGCAAGGTCTATCCAGAGCTTTTCTGTGAGCTGCTCCTCCGTGAGCGCTGCATTCTGATTCAGCCTCTGCCGCAGCGCTCCGATATCCTCCCGGCGAAGCGTGAGTCCTGCCGCCATGGGATGCCCGCCGAACTTCACAAGCAAGTCCGACACCGCCTCCAGAGCCTGAAACATGTGGTAGCCCTCGATGGAACGCCCGGAACCCTTCACGAGCTCCGGATCCGAGCAGTTCGTCAGCACGATGCTCGGGCGGTAGCAGCGCTCCTTAAGCTTCCCCGCGATAATCCCTGCGACAGACTCATGGCAGTCCGGAAGGTAGACCACCAGCACTCCTTCTTTCCCGCCATCCAGCTGCGCCTCCGCCTCCTTAAGGCCGTCCATCGTCACCTGCTTCCGCTCATCATTCAGTTCCTTTAAGTGCTCCGCAAGACGATGCGCCTCTGAAGGGTCCTTCTCAAGCAGCATCCGCAGACCGACCTTCGCGCTCTCCAGCCTTCCGCCTGCATTCAGACAGGGGCCTATCACATAGCCGATGTGATAGGCTGTGAGACGACGCTGATCCAGACCGCAGAGCTCCAGCAGCGCCCGAAGACCCGGATTCCCGCAGCCTGACACCGCGCGCAGTCCCTCCCGCACAATGACGCGGTTCTCCTTTTTCAGCGGCATCACATCTCCGACCGTCGCGATAGCCGCAAAGGGAAGCAGTGCCTCCCACTCCCGCAGCTCTGTTCCACAGCGCACAAAGAGCAGACCAATGAGCTTCCACGCAACCACAGCTCCGCAGATATCATGAAAGGGATAGCGGCTCCCCTCCCGCTTTGGATCCACCACCGCGTCCGCAGGCGGCAGCTTCTCACTGCCGTCCGCATAATGCCCCGGCTCATGGTGATCTGTGACAATCACCGTGAGACCGCAGGCCTTCGCTCTCTCAATCTCCTCCACCGCAGCGATGCCATTGTCACAGGTCAGTATCGTGTCGACCTGCTCCTCTGCTGCCCGCTCGATCAACTTTATATTCAGACCGTAGCCATCCCGGATGCGGTCAGGAATATCGTAGTCCACACGCATGCCGAGCGCGCGCAGTCCTGTATACAGAATGTAGGTCGAACAGACGCCGTCAATATCATAGTCCCCGATGATGCGGACTCTCCTGCCCCTATCCCGCTTTTCAAGCAGTATGTCCGCTGCCCGGTCAATGTCCCGCAGCAGCCGCGCATCCGGAAGCTCTGCAAGGCTTCCCCCGAGATAGTCACCGAATTCCTCCGGAAGAACCCCTCTGTTTATCATAATTCTCGCAAGTATTGGCGAGACAGAAAAACGAGCCGCCAGTGCATTGAAGTCGGCTCGTTTCGTATAGATCATCCACTGTGTGTTCTTCATCAACTCCAGTCTCCCCTGTGAGCCCGGGCACTCAGTACAGCTGCTCAAAGCTCTTGTAATGATCCTCCGTATAAAAAATCAGTCCGTCATTTGAGTAAATAATCCGCTTCGCATTGCGGTAGCCGCCCGCGTAGTCGATATCACATTCATAGTACTTCCGCCCGCTCTTTGCGGGAAGCAGCCCCTCATAATTTCCGAAGGTACTTCCGCCTATACTCATCCCCGGGAGTATCTCCTCCAGATTTCCCTTCTTTGAGTCCCAGCCCAGCGATTCCGCCTTCTTTTTTGTGATGTAATTGGAGGGCAGCTTGTCATAGATGTGCAGATACAGCGCCACCTCATCCCGTGAGGTATAATTGCCCGCCTCATTGACCGTGAGCCTAGCAGCAGTTGTCTCGTTCTCTGCAAGCGCCTGCTGATAGGCCTCCTGTGCCGCCTCCGCCTTGGGAAGCTCCTGTAAGCTTTCCTGCGGCAGCTCTGCAACACCTTCCTGAATGGAAGGGCTGTCCTGCGCAGCGGCTTTGGAAGCCTGCGGCACAGAGGAACTCTCCGCCGCTTCGCTTACAATCGCGGCTGATGTCGGCATCGGCACTGGCTCTGCCTTGCTGTGTGTGCACGCGCCCAGTACAAACATCAGGAACAGTAAAATCATGGGATGCCACAAGGTAAAGCTCTGAATCAGCTTTCTCCGCTTCTCTCTCCTGCGTCTGTACATTCTAACCCCCGAATTTCTGTGTCAAGGCTTCCCACTGAATTCCTGTTTCCATATAAGCAGACTTGTGTGGGATCAGCGCTTCTGGAGCTGTAATCAATATAATGTCTATTTAATTATACAGCATTTTTAACAAATCTCAATAGATTTTGTATGTCCCCGCTGTACTGATACTATATCTCGCTTTTTTTCTCCCAAAATGATCAAAATAGTTTACATAACGAAAAAAATCAGCTCCACAAGATATAGTGGAACTGATTTTAGTTTACATAATTTATATTTTCTCAGTTTTCGTTCAGATATCGCACTGCGCTCTCCACTGCGTTCGCGCCGTCCGCTGCCGCAGTGATCACCTGGCGCAGCTGCTTGCCGCGCACATCACCCGCGGCATAAATGCCCGGAATGCTGGTACAGCAGTCCTCGCCCGCCCGGATATAGCCGCGCGCATCCCGCTCGACCAATGCGAAGGCATCTGACTCCGGCACAATACCGACCGCGACAAAGAGAGCACTCACCGGAAGCTCCTGAAGCTCTCCGCTCTTCACATTTTTGACCTGAATCCGGTCCACTCTGTCTGTTCCGAGAACCTCGGTCACCACGCTGTCCATCACTGGAATGATATTCTCCGTCGCGAGCACCTTCTCCTGAAGACTCCTTGCACCGCGGAAGGCATCCCTTCGGTGTATCAGATAGACCTTCTCGCAGAGCCGGGACAGCACCAGCGCGTCGCCGAGCGCCACATCGCCGCCGCCCACGACCGCAGTCACACGGTTGCGGTAGAGCGCTCCGTCACAGGTTGCACAGTAGGAGACGCCCATACCGGTGAATTCCTTCTCGCCCGGCGCTCCCAGAAGACTGTGGTGCGCACCGCTTGCGATCACAACTGTTCTCGCGCGATAGCTTCCCTCCGCACAGACCACAGTCTTGATTCCGTCCGCATCCACCCGGATCTCCCGGACACTGTCCGTCACAAAATTCACACCGAGACCGTCCGCATGCTCCCGAAACTTCTGTCCGAGCTCAAAGCCTCCGATTCCCAGAAAGCCGGGGAAATTATCCACGTCATAAGTATTCAGGATCTGCCCGCCACTCATCATTTCCTTCTCGATCACAACGAGATCCAGCTTTGCCCGCACCCCGTAGATTCCGGCAGTGAGACCTGCCGGTCCTGAGCCTATCACAACCATATCAAGAATTTTATCCATTATTTATCGGACAGAGCGAACTGTCCTCCTCCTTTCTGAGCTTCCCGGAGATCCGGGATGCGTCTTCCCTTGATCTGTATTCAGTTTACCAGCACAATATAACACAAACCATGACCGAGTCACACTGCCCGTGGCTGTATTTTCCCTGCTGTGGTAGAATAACTACTGCGGACTCCTCTCATCGGTTCGGGAGTAGCCGCACAGCGAAAATCACTTGTCTTTCTCACGGACGGAGCAACTGCCCGTACGAACGCAGAACAGGAGCAGCACATGAAAAAAACCGCCTGCATCACCGGCGCTTCCCGCGGAATCGGTCGCGCCATTGCATTAAAATTCGCAGAGAAGGGCTATGATCTCGCTCTCAGCTGTGAAAAAAACAGCGCACAGCTGGAGCAGACTGCCAGAGACGCCGCCGCACACGGCGCGCGCTGCCTCTGCTATACCGGAGATCTCGGACGGGCGGAGAACTGTGCAGCACTCTTTCATGAAATTACTCAAAGCTTTGCCCGGCTCGACGTACTGGTCTGCAACGCCGGCATCTCTCATCTCGGCCTGCTCCAGGATATGAGCGTCGAGGAGTGGGACAGAATGATACAGAGCGACTTAAGCTCCGTCTTCTACCTCTCGCGCCTCGCAATTCCCATGATGCTCTCTGCCGGACAGGGAAAAATAATCAATCTCTCCTCAGTCTGGGGGCATGCCGGCGCCTCCTGCGAAGTCTCCTACTCCGCGGCAAAGGGAGGCGTAAACAGCTTCACAAAGGCTCTCGCCAAGGAGCTCGCCCCCTCCAATATTCAGGTCAACGCCATCGCTCCCGGCGTAATCGACACAGAGATGAATCAGTGGCTCTCCTCCGAAGACCGCGCGGCACTGGAGGAGGAAATTCCGGCAGGGCGCTTTGGCACCCCGGAGGAGGTCGCCGAGCTCGCCCTCACTCTTGCGGAGAGCTCCTCCTACCTCACGGGACAGATCATTACCCTCTCCGGTGGCTGGCAGCTGTGAGCCGCCGACATGTTCCGCCTAGTGTTACAGAAGCAGCTCCTCTGACAGAAGCAGCTCCTGTCAGGAGAGCTGTCTCATGAAAAAACATCGAACAGGCTCAGCTGCTCGCCGGCACTGCGATCCAAAAAGGCGTGGAGCCAGGTGAAGAGCCGCTCCGGGCTGTCCTCAATATGATAATCTGTACAGATACCGTGCAGGCACTGCTCCAGCTCCCCGGCCCTGTCTGAAGTAAAATCGCAGCTCTCTCCATAGCGTTCCCGGTAACGTGCCGCAAGCCCCGGCGCGAGGGCCTCCAGCTGCTCATAAAAATACTCCCGGTCGCCGGGGCGTATCGTCATGCCAAAGCCATAGGTGAGCACTCCATATACCCGGGCCTCCACACAGAGCTCCAGCAGAGACTCCAAATTCTCCCGGCTGTCATTTACCAGCGGAAGCACCGGTGCAATCCAGGCAACTGTCTGTATTCCCGCCCGGTTCAGCTCCTTCAGCACTTCTCCCCGCTCCCTGCTTGTGCAGGCCCCCGGCTCAAGCTTCTTTGAGAGCGCATCGTCCGCAGCCGTCAGCGGCATCTGCACAATGCAGCGCGTCTTGCGGTTGATGCTCTGAAGAAAATCAAGATCACGCAGAATCAGCTCTGACTTCGTCTGTATCACAACCCCAAAGCCATAGCGGTCAATCATCGAAAGGCAGTCCCTCATCAGTTTATAATCCCGCTCACAGCTCTGATAGGGATCTCCCATAGCTCCCGTCACAATCATGCACTTACGGCGCTTTCTCCGCAGCGCAAGCTCCAGAAGCTCCGGCGCATTTATCTTGACCTCCGGCTCCCCCGCGGCTGCACCGCGCCTGTCTCCGAGGCTTCTCGTATCGCAGGAGAGTATCCCCTGTGTACCGCCCCGGTAAATATTCATCCCATTCTGCGTCGACAGTATGGTCTTCGCTCTCTTCTCACGCATATGCCTCTCCCCGGCAGCTCCCTAAGGGCTTCCGCTTATCAACTGTACCAGCATGCCTCCCAGTGTCAGCATCAGCGCCCCGCAGGAGCGCGTCACGATCTGTGCAAAGGGCAGAAGCTCCATCCGCTCTGCACTGCTGAGCACGGCAACATTTCCCGATCCCCCCATATTGGTCGTGCACATCCCCGCCGCAATCGCAGATTCCAGCGGATAAAAGCCCATAAAGCGCCGCCCGATCCACGCCGCGGTAAAGGTAATCGCTGTCACACTGCAGATCACAGCCATCAGATAGAGCGGCGTGAGTCCCCGCAGTATGGTAGCAAGATCAATCAAGGTCATACCGATCCCCGTGAGCGCAGCCGCAGTCCAGCTATGAATTGCGAACTGCCCCCACTCCCGCGCAGCGTCCTCCATCGCCTCTGAGAGCAATCTGCTCCCCTTCACCAGCACCACCAGCGCGATCATCCAGGCATAGGTCGGAACCAGCGGCACAAAGTGATTGCAGATCGCACCCAGCTGATAGAAGGCGAGCGCCAGCACCAGCCCTGTGCAGAGATTTGCAAAACCCGGCTGCATCGGCGGACGCTCCGGCACGGGAATCCCGTCATTCACCAATCTGCCAGCGCCGCTCAGCTCCGGTCTGCATTTCCCCAGACGGTTTGCAAGCGCAGCATAAATGATGGACACAATATTCCCAAGCACCGTTGCCGGCGCGATTCTTGTGAGTATCTCTCCGGCATCTTTGTGAAGCGCCTCTGCATACATCGACGAGAGCGGCACTGCCCCAGCCGTCATACCTCCGCTTGTCATTGGAATTCCGATGTAGAGCACTGCTTCCAGAAAACTCTGCCCCATCAAAAGACCAAATAATCCGACCACCAGCACGCCCGCCGCAATCGAGAGCACAGCTGTCGGCAGCAGCTTCAGCGTCGCCCTTAAGAGCAGATCGCGGTCAATGTTGAAAAGGCTTCCTGTGATCAGCGCAGCGATATAGAAGACCAGAAAGCCCCCTTCATTCACAAACTCATCCAGCAGCAAAGAGGTTCCGGCGGGCACCAGTCCTGCGGATGCGATAACTGCTCCTCCCAGAATGCAGATCACAGAACCACCCAGATAGGTACGAAGTCCCGGCACTGTTCTTCCCAGCGTGTTGAGCCCCTCGCCAAGCACCATCAGTACCAGAACGCCTCCCACCATACCACCCGGAACAGCGTCTGTATACATTCCAAGCAGAGTGAGCACCAGGATCAGAAGATACAGCTTCAATGGCACTCCCGCAATCTCAATTTGTCCTGATTCTGTTTTTTTCTTTTCCAAGCTGAACACCCACCCCCTGCTATGTGCTACAATATAACACAGCTTATTACCGAGCGGCACCGCTTCTGTCGCACTCGCTTCTCACAAAATATCAGGAGGCCCTGCTATGCGCTACCCCCATTCACTCCCTGAACACGGATGCCTCGGCTTCATCGCTCCGTCCTTCGGCTGTGCCATTGAGCCCTATCACTCCGCTTTTCTTCGCGGACTCGATGTGCTCCGCTCGCGCGGCTATCGCACGGTCACCGGTCCGAATGCGCTCCTCTCCGAGGGCGTCGGCATCAGCAACACAGCGGACGCCTGCGGCGAAGAGGTCAATGATTTCTTCTCCCGCCCCGATCTCGACGCCATTATCTCCTGCGGCGGCGGTGAGCTGATGTGCACCATACTGGATTATGTCAATTTTGACGCCCTTCGGGAGAAAGTGCCCAAATGGTTCATGGGCTTCTCCGATAACACAAATCTCAGCTTTCTGCTGCCGACACTCTGTGACACCGCTGCAATCTATGGTCCCTGCGCCCCTGTCTTCGGCATGGAGCCCTGGCACCCCGTCGTACATGACTCTCTGGCGCTGCTCTCCGGCCTCACGGACTGCATAGAGAGCTATGGACACTGGCAGCTGGAGGGCGGAAAGGACGAGGAACACCCTTATGCCCCCTATCATACCACAAAAGAGACAATATTAAAAAAGCTCCCGGAAAATGCCTCTCGCATTCACATGGAGGGACGGCTTCTCGGCGGCTGTCTGGACGTACTCTCCGTGCTGGCGGGCACTGAATATGACCGGGTTCCGGCCTTCACAGAGCGCTATAGTGCCGACGGCATACTCTGGTTTCTGGAGGCCTGTGACCTGAACCCCTTTGATATCCAGCGCGCGCTCTGGAAGCTTGCGCACTGCGGCTGGTTCCGAAACGCGCGCGGCTTTCTCATCGGACGTCCGCTTCACTTTGGAGAGGAGCTGATGGGACTGAACCAGTACAACGCTGTCACCAATATCCTCGGCACATATAAGCTGCCGATCATCATGGATGCGGACCTCGGGCACCTCCCCCCTTCCATGCCCCTCATCACCGGCGCATACGGAGTGCTTGACTGCGTAGGGAATGATATCCGGATACAATTTAAAAAGCGATAGGTATGTTAAGGAAGATATATATAAGTATGCATATGTAGTCTTCCTATGGTGTCATAGCTCATTAGTAAAAGCAATAATCGCCATCATTGAGCTACTTCTGTGTCACCTCTGCACATTTTCTTCTTCATAGATTTTCCAATAGGTCTGATGTTTCACCGCATGAAAAAAGCACCCTTTTCAGGATGCTTTTATTTTTTATATTGTTTCAATAACTCTTTTCTGTTTTTTACATGTCTGTCATGCAATTCCTGTCCTTTTGAATCAGTGTGTTTCATTGGCTTATCACCAATCTTCACCCTATCATCAGTTTGTATATAAAGTTTTTCAGCCATAAAACATCACCTACTTTCATAATCAAATATTTTCAAATCATATAAATCATCTAATGCATAAATTCTTGACAATTCAGAATTAGCATAGATTTCCTTATACTCATTATATAGTGATTCATATAATTTTTCAGTATCAATTTTTCTGTTAGGATTTGACACAATATGAACTATTCCATTATGACCAACAGCAATTGATGCTTCAATTTCATCATTCACAAATGGTGTCTTCAAATCTGTAAATGATAACCTTCCACCATTTGGATGGTTGTGAAGTAAAACTTTCTTTCCACTTGCTTGTTGATAGATTTCATATTGTTCATGTGTCAAACCAGTTTGACCTGACCTAACAGACAATGTATTTTTAACAATTACATTTCCTGTTCTTGCATCCAAAATCACAATATCTTCTAAATCTGTTCCATCTCTGTGTTCCAACATCTTCATTGCTTCCTGATATACAGATTCATTTGTTGACTTGTGACTTGTTAAATTTTCAAACTTATCATGATATTCTTTACTGTTCACAAGTTTTCTATCAACAGAATAATCATTACCGGGATGTGATCGGAATTGAAAAGAGAAAGCAGACCGATGTTATCAACGGACACTTTGAAAAGATCACACAGACACCAAAGTCACACGTGTGACAAATGTACCGTTTTCGTGTACCTTTTTCCGGTTTCCGCGTTCCGTTTTTCGGAAACTAAAAACCCCGGAGACCGCTTGTTTACTGAAGAAACAACGTATCTCCGAGGTTTTACATGAGAGCGATAGACGGGGCTCGAACCCGCGGTCTCGACCTTGGCAAGGTCGCGCGTTACCAACTACGCCACTATCGCATTCACACCCTGAAAACCACACACAGAACATTTATCTCAATTCATCCGAAATCTAATCCCTGCTTCCGCAGTCTATCTTACATCTTCCGTTTCCTACCTCTACCTACTCGACCTTTTGGTTAAACCCTCGACCGAT
>QWCK01000850.1_pt1 | contig 49818 bp, 59 predicted proteins | sample 1972571 | NCBI WGS metagenome assembly QWCK01 (sample SAMN09866710, study PRJNA288562) | Human gut metagenome isolate term2_stool, whole genome shotgun sequencing... | isolation source: gut | host: Homo sapiens | place: USA: California | reverse complement strand
CTATCAAATATTTGGAATTCTGATAATGATAGAGGTACATTTTCATTTCCTAAAATTGACATATTCTTTATATTGCTTCTTATCACTAGAATAATTCTTAGCTGACTTCCCAGCCGTATTAATCGCTTCAGCACCATGCTTTTCAACCATTCTCTTATGCCACTCTTTATAAGTCTCATCCGCTGGAACTTTCATCCTTTCACCTGTAACAGGGTCCCTTGCAAATCTTTCTAGATTATGCATAGTTTCATCGTCAAGATTCATAATAGTAGTAGAACGGCACCATGGGTGCATTGGAGGGGCGTTTACACCTATCTTCTTATCATTAACCCTGTATACACTTCCGTCCCTCTCACGGCAAATTTGGGACGTTCTAAGGTCTAGTGTTGCAACAAATCTATACTCCTCTATGCCGTAATCCTTGTAAGCCTGGAAGTGCGCCTCATTGTGAATGTATGATGATTCGGTTCTTACAAGTCTTCTAGCTTTATTTCTACCTGATAGAAACTGTTCGTTGATTGAGTCGGTCATTTCCTTCTCTGTCTTTCCTGTAAGTGCTCCTATCATGAACTCCTCTTTTAGTGCATCGGCCACCTTCTGAGTATTGTTCCATACTCTTTCGGAATAGTTCTGACCTGACCATTTCTTTTTCAGAATGGTTTCAAGAGCGCCTTCATCAATGGGACCTGTCTGAAGATCTAGGCCACTCATTCTTGCAGCTTCATATACTGCATGGTGATAACTGCTTTCATAGACCTTTCGCATTGTCTTCCCTATAGCATCTATTTCCTTGGATGCAATGGCATTAATCAGCTTATTAATTGACTTGTTAATATCGTCAAGCCTCTTCATACGGTTCTTGTATGCTGGGGCTTCCAATTCTGCTAGTACCTCTCTTTTTTGGGCGCCTGTCTTATTCTTGTATGCTTCAAGCAGTTTTTCGAAATTTCTGCTGTCAGCCTCTGAAAGAAGATTAATAGCCTCGTCTCTTGTTAGATGATGCTTTGAAGCGAATCTATTGAATATTCCCTCAATCTGTTTGGCAGTGTAGATTGCAGCCTTGCTATAGATTACGCTCAAATCTTTAGCGCAGTCCTCAGCTAACTGCATATCCTTGTACATGTTCCTTGCTTCTCGCATCTCCCAGTACTTTATATTTTTGATGTTAGTCATAACAGAGCACTATTATTCCTTGTCTTTGTCATCATCATCATTATTACCATCTTCCTTGTGATCATCTGTTTCTTTTTCTGGAGGAGTATTCTGATTTTCGGTATCAAATAACTGCTTCTGTGTTTCAAGTGCTTCCTGCTGTTCTTTCTTGACTTCTTTCATTTCATCATCAACGTTTGAAACAAAGTCAAGAAGTGCAAGAAGTGTCTTAGTTGATACAACACCTTTAAGATTCGCAATAATCTGTGACAATTCAAGACGGTTCTGTGGAAGTCCTCTTGTAAATACAGGCTCAATCATTGACTGATCAGCAGCGATTGCCTTTAGATTGAGGTAAGTACAGAACATTCTTATACGCTTTTTAAGTCCTTTCTTGTAATATCTCTCTTTTGTCTTGGTGAGAGTCTCAAGTGCTAAAAGCTTATATTGAATGGCAATACCTGAACTGTTGCCAGCAAAGTTTTCATCTGTCAGATTAGGAACATGAGAAAGTGAATAGATATCTTCCTTTATTGAGCGCTTGAGTGTTTCCACTGCATTCTCATCAAATGTTCTAGTCAGATATTCAGAGCGTGCATCATTAGGAAGTTCCATAACTCCATTCTTTCTAATATCATGAAGCGCCTTTGTTGCTTCTTCATCGGTATCACCTAAAAGAGCGCCATAGATAACAAGCACCGCATCAATGAACTGCTCCTTATCGTTGATTCTGTCAGAGCATAACGTATTGTATGCATCAATAAGAGAAATCTGCTGTTCATAATCTCCAATGCAGTCCATATTGTTTCTATACTCAATGATAGGGTCCTCACCTAAGAAATGTGGATATGGCTCCCCTAGTTTCGAAAACTCTCCTTTTTCAAATTCCTCATTGCATGTGATTCCGAATCTTGTGACATAGTTCTCAGTTGTCACTGTTGCGATGATATTGAACCTGTCAGTAGAATCATCTTTTTCAATAGAGTAATAAACGCTGAATAGTTCATGCTGTTCAATTGAAGCATCAAAAACCTTGAATGTTGACAATGGGTCAAGTGTCTTGGTCATCAGCTTGCTTTCATGCTCGCATAAGTAGACATACTCATAAGCGACACCAGCACGTGACATATTGATAGCATTGCATGAATCTGTGTCATCTGTTTCAGCATCAACGAAAGCACCTGTCAGCTTGTCAATATTGCCGTCTTCTGTATTCTTCTTGAATGTGATAGGGTTTGAAAGAAAATAGCCCGTTGCTGTATCTGATATATCTTTAGCATGGTTTACCATGATCTTATTGTTTGGCTGGTTTTTGAACTTCTTTTCCCTGTTCATGATGGCATGCTTGCCAAAGTAATATCCCACGTTCTTCAGTATCTCAGGAGCACGAATGCTGTAATGCTTGCCAATGAGACGAAGAATCATGTTTCTGTCTATGTTTGTCTCGTCAAAATCTTCTCGTGGAATCGTGAAAGTATAATACATCTTTTAAAATCTCCTCTTTCCTGCTCTTGCCTTCTTCATAAGGATTTCATTTTCAATAGCATATCTAACTGCATCTATCGTGTGGTTGTTCCTGTCGGGGAAGTCACCTCTAAGATTGCCGTCTCTATCCATCTCTATTTCGTAGTCATTGAATTCACGTGCAGCATTGGGGCATCTAACAGGATCTATAATTATCTTGTCCAAGTCCTGGAGGAACTTTATTCCGTTGTCTACACTGTCAGCGCCTTTCTTTGCGCCGATGATATTAAGACCTAATAGTTTGAACTCGTTAATGGTTCTTGGTTCAGCTGAATCGGCAGTGACTAATTTATTAAGTGGGTTAATCTCCTTGATAAGTTTGACGGCCTTGGCATTTGATAGTCTAGTTCCATAGACTTCACCAAAAATAAAAAGACGCCTGCGCGTCTTGTCATAGTTTGCTTTGATATATGCCAATGGGTCACCAGCATAACCAAAGTCCAATCCGTTTTTTAATCTATCGAATACCTGTATTTCCTCGTCGGTTATCTCACGTATATCAAGGTTTGTGAAAACCTCGCTACCTGTTCCAGTTACCTCTCCCAAATAGTCATGCTTATACTTATCAGGCTTTGTCTCCTTCATGTGGTTGGCTTCAATTAGGAACTGCTCTCCAAGCCATTGTGGTGGCGCCTGTAAGTAAGTTGTATGGGAGACATATGTATCATCCCTTTTCACTAGAACTTGCCTATTGCACCAATTTCTTTGTGATTCAGGAGGGTTGAAGGAATAAAAGACACAATACTCATGTCCACCACGTAAAAGAGACTGATTAATATTGGTTATCTTGTCATACGTTTCGAATTCGTCACATTCTTCATACCATACGTATTTCACATAGCCAACAAACACCTTGATAGATTTCAACTTCTTAGGGTTGTCAGCACCCTTGAAGATTATCTGCTGTCCTGTCGGCCTGTATGTCATCTGTAACTTGGATTCAGGTATATCCCAATCTTCTTCAGCCTTCAGCATGAATATACCCCATTTAATCTGCTCGTATACTGAACCTCTTAAAGTGTCCTTTACTCGTCTGATAACAACGGCATTACTCATTACACCACGTTTCGCATCTCTCATAATCCCTAGAGGAATCTCTGTGCCAATGAAAGAAGATTTTAAGGAACCACGCCCACCCTTAAGCCAGTAATGTGTATATGCATTAGTCTTAACGTATTTATGAAGATCATAGAACGCTGGGCCTATAATGTCAGAAAGCTTTGCTTTATTCGATGTCATCTATAATTACTATCTGTCCATTTGACTTGATGTCAAGACTGCTACCAGGCTTGTTACCGCTCAAGTCTCTAATGAATTCCGCCGCCTTAGTATCGCCCTTCATTGCCTTCTGAACCTGTTTAATGAGTATTGCATCCTGTACAGTCACATTCTTGCCATTCAATGCAGCAAAGTTCTTTATTGTGTCCACATCAGCTATCTTACCGGATTTGAGAGACATGGAAAGAAGCGATGCAAGATTGTCTTTCATTGCCTTCTTTTCTCTTCTTGCCTTGACAGATGCAAGTCCGCCTTTACGGCCGTTCTCTCTTCTTTCTTCTGGTGTCATGTTTGCGAACTCACTTTTTGCCATTATCATCACCCCTCTCATTAAACGTTACATTGCATTCCAGTATAAACTGTGTTTATTTATGCCTTTTTTACTGTTTCTTGAACTGTAATGTTTATCGTCTTCTTCGTGCTTTTTTCGACGTTCTTCGTACATTTTATCAATAGCTTTATCAGATAGAACAGAAGCTTTACCTTTTCCAATCTTGTTCACCTGCTTAATCATAGCGTCAACGCTTCCGAGCTTATCGTACATCGGCTGCAAATGGTGCGCTTTTGAGCGAAAAAGACCGTCAAATCCTTCGCCCTCTATCGCATCTTGTACTTTTCCATTTATAACCTTATAGTGTCTTGTTCCATTTTTGTCAGTAAGGCTGAAACCATGATATTTAGCATTAGAAGCTCTTTTTGCTCTTTTTCCACCTCTAGAACCTTTTGCCATATTATTTTCCCCACCTTCCTTGTGAAAACGTTTCTATGTATTCCACATCATCATCTTTTAATTCGTCCATATATTTACCATAAACAAGCACTTTACTAGGATGCAGCTTATCAATCATGTTTTTATATTCATGTTCAATAAAGTACTTTCTAGCCTCTTTGTCTTTTGTCCACATGTTGCTGATCAGTACAATACTATTTTTAGGAATGCCGTCCAGATAGAACTCCATGCTTCTTGGGTCTGTACTTGCTCTTACTGTCGGAATAACTGTTATACCTTGAGACTGCAAGAATGCACCAACCCACGCTTTTCTGTATATATTAAAAATCTGTGTAGCAAGTGGCATATCTCCATAAGGAGAGAAGTCAGGAGTTGCGACACAGACATACTGTCTTAACTTTTCAACATACTGCTGTGGATTATTCCAAATTCTTTCAAATTGATAGTCATCAATGAAGAAGTGAACTGCCTTACCTGTTGGATCATTGTCAGATAATACATAATTGAATCCTATCCATTCGGAAATTGGTGGCAGTTCTGTAACAGGCTCCAGCTTAGGAATGTCATACTTTCCTTCGCCATCAAACTGCCCATACTCTAGATTAACTATGTTTTCAACTCTTCTTTGTGTTTCTTGTTGATTTTCTTCATGCTCATAGTCTTCATAATATTCATAATCTTCAAAATCAATTGACTCAAACCCAAATGAATCCATATCTATATTGATAATGTCATCGAGTTCACCGCTTAGGATTTCAAAATCCCATTCCGCTCTCTCTGATACCTTGTTATCTGCTAGTCTAAATGCCTTAATCTGCTCGTCTGAGAGGTCATCGGCTACTATGCATGGAACTGTCTCAAGTCCTAGCTTTAGCGCTGCTTTAAACCTTGTATGACCGCATACGATGATATTATTCTTATCAATCACTATAGGAACCTTAAAACCAAACTCCTTGATGCTGTTCATCACCATTGGAACGGCTTCATCATTCCTTCTAGGATTGCGACTATAAGGGATTAAATCAGCAATAGGCTTCTGCGTTATCTTGATGTCATTCATCTGTTATTCTCCTTCCCGGCAAAATAAAAAGGCACTTATACAAGCGCCTTGAAATCATAGTTCCCTATCAAACTATTTCCACATGTTATATGTTAGCACCTTTATATTACTAATGCGTTTTGATTTCATGACTTTTCTATACTTTCTGTTATATTTTTATCATTTATAACTTCAGATAATTCGATGATACCAGAACAAAGGAAGTGTCTTACCGTTCCTACTGAATACTGCATCAAGTCGGCTATATCATAATCACTCATTAGTTCGACATACTTATAAAACAATGCATCACGATGATTCATGTTGTCTAGTTTCTCAATATCCTCACGAATAAGAGACATCTGAGCAATATACTTATCCTTCATCATGATGTAATCGTTCTGAGTCTTAGGTTCTGAATACGAACCGCTCGGACTATCATCATATCTGATTGATTTAACATTAATCATCTTGTTATTGATGTACTCCACTCGATTGCGCATATTCCTATAGCTTTTAAGATAGTTTCTTGTCTCTTCTGGTGTCATCTGATTACCTCCTTATTCAAAAATGAAAAATAAATAAATCACTATCACCAGTACAAATAAAATAAAAAACAAAAATTAACCTCCTTTCTGGAGAAGAAGAAAACAGTCCTTTACTCTTCCTATTGGTTTTCAATTTCCGTCTTCTCTTCTCCCAGCAACACCATAACTTTTTAGTTGGATAGCAAAATTAACGCTTCTTACTCTTATTCTTTGCAAAGTAAGGTGAAGAGATGGAAGCAAAGCCATGACACTGCTGTTGTTGTTAGGTTTTAAGAATATGTTAGGGCATCAAGTCCATGTGAGGATCTTGCTTTTAGAAACAAATCTATTAAGAGTAATCCATATAGATTTTCTTATTTTAAATTTTCTTATGAGTTAAATATAAAGAACTCAATGCCCTGTGTAGTTATCTTATGAATTCATGCTGAATAAATGAGAGTAAATCTAAATAATGGGCACGATCTGTCTTAGATGTCTGTACTCCGTCTAGAGACTGAATCAGATTATTACCATTTTTTAGTCGTGTAACATATACTATTCTTCCGATATCATCATAATAGTTATTATCATACCAAAAAGCACCCAGCTCTCTTTTAGCGGCAAATTCTTGTAAATATTTGATACGTTGCTCTGCTAGTTTCTTAGAATAATAATATTCTTTATGCAGTAAAGTGGTGGAATTACTATTTGTGTAAAATGATATTTTAAAATGGTACTCATTTTCTTTTGCTGTTCGCAGTTTAAAATAAACTCGATTTAAATCAATGATAGAAAAATGTGTTCTCATGTATTCTTTTTCTTCTTCTGTTTTTGGCTCTTTAAATACATCGAACACTTCAACAAAGTTACATAGCAATCTTCTGCTTCGTTTAGTTTTAACTTTTCCTGATACAACTTTAATTATTGGTTCAACATCTTCAATAATTCCATCTATTCTTTTAAATTTCAGGAGATTATCAGTATTACGTGACGCGTGTAGACTGCCATTCTCTGCATATTTTTTAAGCGTTCTTGGTGTAATCTCAAACAACTCTGATATTTTTGCTAAGCTGCCACATCCTACGAGTTCATCTGTATATGCATCATAGACATAGTACGTGTCTGTTCTTTTACCTCGCATTTTATATACCTCCCTTGTCATTTATTGTCATAAGTTATTATTCTCCTTATCTTCTTCTATGCCATTCACAACCACTGATACGATAACGAACACTGCAATAGCAATCACTGATATCACGATAAGAACGCCAACAATCAGCATAACGATAGCAAACACAGAAAATACATTTTCTAATATCTGTAATAAAAACATATATATCACCCCTCGTCTAAAGGACTAAAATAATCAAGGTATTTATCATCTGTAAATGTAATCATTGTAGGCTCAACACGATAGATATTGCCTTTTTCATCTTCAATTAAAGCGAATACATGACTAATCTGTCCTGCTGAATGTCCACCAATAGCAACGGATTCTCCTATAACATTTGACCACTGCTCAAAACAGTGAAATATATAATTTTTATTTTCATATCTGCATGTTCTATAAAAACTTACCATAACATTCTCCTATCTGATAAATAAGTAAATCATCAACATCAGTGTAGCAACATAAGCTGCTGCTAAGATAAAGAAATCTCTGTTAGCTGCTTTGTTGCTGCTAACAAGTTTATTGTTGAATTTCTGAAGATCATCCATCTTTTTGATGTCTTCATGATAGATGCACAATACAGTTTTGTTTGCTTTTTCATAACTTTCGCTCTTTCTTTTAAGAGTATTGTTTTCTTTTTTTAAATCTTGGCATACTTCTTCCAGTTCTCCATATTCTTCTTTCAAATATGAATACTCTTCTTCTAGCTTCTTATACTCAGCTTCCCAATTCTTCTCATTTCTTAAAAATGAGGTTCTCTCTTCTTTATTCTTCAGCATCATTGACCACCTCACAGTTATCTAAAACATCTTTGTTTAACATTTCAAAATTCCTACCTTCAATACCCTTCATCAAGCACATCTCTAATCTTTGATAATTTTTCAAGTAATGCCTTATTTTCACATTCTGCATTGTCTAGATCATATTCGAGGTTGGCGAATATGTTTTCCAAATCAGTGCAGTATCTTTCTAATGCTTCGGCATATTCTTTATAATTTACTAACGATTTACCTTTTGTGTCTAAAAAAAGGCTAAAATCTCTTTCTTTAGGTCTCTTAACCTCTCTAATGCTTAACTTCTTAGTTGGCTTCTTAATCCAATTTAAGAAGTTGTCTTTTGAATAGAATGGGCAGTCTCCTTCGCAGTCACCTATATCACAAGGAACATTAACCCTATCTCTTTTTAGAAAATCGTTGAAACGTTGACATGGAGTTTGTCCATCAATATCAATACCACTCAAGAAGTCAGCGACTGCCGCTAACTTATTGCCACTCACTAGTTCCATACTTTTCTGACTCCTTTCTCAGTTCTTCTTCTTTCTGGATTGCTCGTTCTATCTCTCTGTTGATCTTCAATTTCTGATAGTCTCTGACTTTATCAATATCTAAATAACCGAGACACACCAATTCAGCAATACAGATAAGCACATCAGCCACTTCTTCGTGCAAATTTTCTTCATATTTATCATGAAATCCATATCTTTTTACTTTTGTAATAGATTGGATTAGTTCAGCACATTCTTCTGATGTAATAGTGAGAGTTAGATCATCACCATTTACGTGTGCCACCTTATCCAATCCTAAAATTATGCTCTGTGGGTATTTTAACAATTCCACTACTCTTCCTATTTCTTTAAACATCTCTAGCCCTCCAAAACGAATGTGATCAACTGAGCACCTAGAATATTAGCTAAGGTTTCAGCTTCTAGTTCATCAGCAAACACTTTTGCCTTTTCTGCATTTTCTTTTAAAGTGACTGAATCACTCGATGTATTAGTTACATATAATTTTCCTAACTTTACCAGATATAATTTTTCCATTTGTTTTTCTCTTCTTTCTTAGGATATAAAGTCAATACTGCATACTGTTCTTGTGCATATGCCTCATATCCTATAATTTGATATTCACTTTTTAACTGTTCGATTAAATCCATTAACTGCTGCATGGAATAATAATCGACTTTCTTATATACATACTTCATAATTCCTCTAATGAGATGTAGATTCCTGGAACGGCGCTCCAAAATTTTTCAATCACTTCAGAAGCCACTCTTGAATCATTAGTGTAGAAGCCTAACTCTTCTAAGATATCTTTTAACATCTTATTTAAATTATCAGTATCAGGCTTTGTGTATTTATATTCACCATCCACTTTGTGACTCTTGTTTAAAGGAAAGCACCATTTAACAATCAACTGGCAAGCGTGATCAATCGGAATGCTAGGAGCATAAGGTGCGATTGCATCTCTTAATTTAACGTATGCCTGTTTCTGTTCAGGACTTTTATATACTCCATATCTTCCAATTCTATGCTCCTGCGCTGTAATTGTCGGAGGAATCATCTTTATAAAAAACTGCATTGTTTAATACCTCAATTCTTTCAAAAATCACTATTTACTTGATAATGTTCATATATATAGGGGAGAGTTTCTGAACTCCCCTATATGAATATGAATCATTAGCAATAGTGAAGCGTTCATATATATATTTATATATAGTGTGAACGCTACATGTGAACGCTATGTTTTTTTGATTATTCCGTTGCTATATTCAAATCCTTTAAGTTCTTCTTTTTTTATCCATCTAGGTATAGCACCTCTTAAAGCGCTTTGTGTCTTCCCCATCATTAATCCACTTTCAGCGAGTTCTTTTACAGTAATCTGTCCATCATGATTTAACTGTTCAAAGGCATTTAAGAATAATTCAATATTTTCATCTTGCTTCTTCTTATTAGTCTCGTTCATCTTTTTGAACTTGGACTTTTTACTTGATCCTTCAGGGCGACATCCTTTTAATAAGTTGCCATTATCCAAGAAGTGAACAGGATATTTAAAGAAGCAATTGATAGGGTCAAAAGTAGCGAACTCTCTTAAAGTTCCGGATATTTGAAGGGCAGTAATATGTTTAGCTTCATTTACCTTTAGTTCTGTCAGATACTGTAATTCGTTCATCTGTTCGAATCCAAGCATTTCAGCACAGTAGTCATTCATTGCCTCAAAATCATGATCATCTGTTTTCTTAGTCTGATATATATAAGTTCTCCATTTAGGAACATACTTATCGAGTACAGCATGCATTGCTTCAACTCTTGCTTCATTAATGAAATGTTCTTTGACTTCTTTGCTCATATCTAACTCAATCATATCTAGCAGCGCGTCAGGGTCTCTTGCAAAAACTCCTGAGCCACTTGCACGGTCCATTGATTTCTTGCCACCCTGTGCACCCTTTGAATGATGATGTGCATAAATCACAGATGCACCAAGCGCATCAGCTATCTTATCAAACTGATTACAGAACTTAGCCATCTCACTCGCACTATTTTCATCACCTGTTATCACTTTATAGATAGGGTCAACCACTACAGCGATATACTTTTTCTTTTCTGCTCGTCTGATCAACTTTGGTACTAACTGATCTAGCGCAGGAGTCTTCCCCCTTAAGTTCCAGATAAAAATTCTATTTGCATTATTGGGTGTTAATCCTAAAGTCTGATAAACATCTTTAAATCTGTGTAGGCATGAGGCTCTATCCAATTCGAAATTGACATATAGCACATCCCCCTGTTTGCATTGCCTTCCCATCCATTTAGTACCTTCTGCAATTGCGATACATAATTCTATCAAAGAGAACGACTTACCACTTTTTGAAGGACCGACAAGCAGCATCTTATGACCTTGTCTTAAAATCCCTTCAATTAATTCTTCTGCATAATCAGGAAGATTAAATAATACATCAGCCAAATTTTCTTCATCAGGTAAATCATCATTCATTGATTCAACCCATTCGACCCAGTCTGACCACGTCTCTTTTCCTGTATTGGTTTCGATAATGAACTGCTTATGATCACCACGGATACATCCAGGCATTCTAGAAAGTCTTGACGGATTCTTATTCTGACTGTCAACTTCAAGTCCGTTCTTATCGCATATCTTATATAGGTAACTTACTCTTTCTCTATATTCTTTATTATCTGAAGCATCAACCTTGACTATAGCGTGTATTGATTTAGCACCACTATATACAACTGCTGCAACAGGCAGTTCTAATTGATGGATAATAGACAACTGCTTTCCAATATCCAAACTATCAGATTCTACGAGAGCGTATTTGAATGATGCTATGTCAGTATTTCTAACACCCTCACCATTTAGAGGATTGAATCGAATCCATGCTCCTGCTGCTTGATTGTAGTCTCCAATCACTGCTCCAATGTCACCATTGCATGAATGAAGTCCTTCAACAATCTGCCCTGCTGTCATTCTGAAGTTTCCGCGGTTTCCAGGAATGAACTTCCCTTTTTCGTTTTCTATTGAGGAAACTACAAAGCCAACATACTCGTCTGTGTCGAATAGAGTAGTTAAATATCTGATTAACTCATTCGCTGGATTCCAACTTGAATCACTAGGTTCATGTAACTCAATACTATCTATAGAGTCCTTGTCTATAATATTGCCAATTTCATCTTCCCAACCAAGAACGCCCTCATTAGGATCTATTTTTTTTTGAGGAACGAAACCACCTCTTTTAGCATAATCGAAGATTGTTCCACCTGTGACAATATCCCCTGCTGTTTCATTGAAGGAATTCCATTTTGTAAAGCACTCTCCTCTTTTATATCTTTCAGAGTCCTGAGCACTCCAGGAATCCCAGTCACTCGCTTCATAGCCTTCATGTTTAAGGGCCATTCCAACATTAGTCCATTCCTGATATGAAAGTTCAGAAGGGTTGATATAGTCAAGCAGCTCTAATAGATTGTATTGTTTCATTTTTATTCAACTCCTTCTGGCTTATAAGTAGAAGCTTGTACTCCTTTTGGAATTCTCCAGTTATTTGCAGAAATTCTAGAAATCATAGAATTAGCCTCCTTGAACTTCCAAGTGCCAACATTTCTAAATCCTTTTCTTTCGAGGAATCTTACCTGCTTTGGAGTTGCTAGTCCTTCTTTACTTCTTAACTTCAATCTATCAATCAGCATAGAAGCATATCCAGCATTAGGAACTTCATTAGATTCAATCCCATGTGCTTCTAAATACTTCAACTGCTTTTCATTTGCTGGAGCGCATTCCCAGCCAAAAGAAGGAATGTAATTCTGCAAGTCTTCAGCCTGTATGCTCATTGCATACTGCAAAGGGTCCACTAGCTTCTTCTTGCGTTTTCTCATTTCTTTAAGCTGATCAGCAAGTGCTTTTTCTCTTTCTTCTTGGACATCCTTCAAGGCTTCTTCTTCAGCTTCTTGAATATCCATTTCCACTCCTGCGCTGTCTTCTAGATTCTTAGTCATTTTTCTAGCAACTTTATCACTGTTACAAATAAGTGAGGCTGGATGACATAGTTCATGTCTTTCGCTATGCCAGAGAAAATCCAATAAAAGTAAATCTTTCTTTCCTGTCTGAGGTGAAAGTCTTGTACCTCTTCCAACCATCTGAGAATAAAGACTTCTTACTTTTGTTGGTCTTAGTACAATGACACAATCAACGTCAGGGCAATCCCATCCTTCTGTTAATAGCATTGAGTTGCAAAGGACATTGTATTTATTTTCTGCAAAGTCTTTTGTGATCTCATTTCTATCTTTGGAATTGCCATTAACTTCGGTGGCTTTAAAACCATGTTTATTCAATATTTCAACAAACTTTTGAGATGTAGAAATCAACGGAAGAAATACGACTGTTTTTCTATTCTTGCAGTACTTTTCCATTTCTGAAGCAATACCCTCAAGATAAGGATCTAATGCGCTACCGATATCACTTGCCTTGAAATCTCCAGCGCTCATTGATACGCTTGATAAATCTAAAGTTAGTGGTATAGTCAACGCTTTGATTGGCACTAGATAACCACTTTTAATAGCTTCAGGAAGCGTATATTCATATGCCAAAGTCTGAAAGTAAGAACCTAAGTTCTTCATGTCTCCCCTGTCAGGAGTAGCAGTTACCCCGAGGACTTTTGCACTGTCGAAATACTCTAATACTTTCTGATACCCATTACTTAATACGTGATGTGCTTCATCGATGATTATTGTGTCAAAATAATCTCTTGAAAATTTAGACAATCTTTTATCATTCTGCAATGTCTGAACACTGCCTGTTACAATTCGAAACCATTCGTTAAGACAAGTCTGTTCAGCTTTTTCGACTGCACAGCCAAGTCCTGTCACTTTCTTAATTTTGTCAGATGCCTGTTCTAGCAGTTCGCCTCTATGTGCTAAAATAAGAACCTTATCTCCTCTTTTAACACAGTCCTCAGCCACTTTCGCGAATACTATTGTTTTTCCACAGCCTGTGGGAAGAACAAGAAGAGTTCTTTGAGTTCCCTTCTCTTCCCACTCTGTGAATATGGCATCATGAGCCTTTTGTTGATATGGTCTTAATTTCATTATTTCCAGCTATTGTTTCCCCAAGCCTGTGGCTGAGTTGGTGCTGGAGTATCACTGATCACAAATTCTTTTACATCATTATAAGTTGAATCGTTATATTCTCTATGAGAGATTTTAACTGTTCCTGTCTTCCCAACAATTCCATTCCAATCTGGACGGAACGGAACTCCTTTCTGTTTCATTCCAATACACTCGAAGAATTGAGAAATCTTCCACTCAAGTGATTTATGAAGGACCAAAGAAGTAGTCACTTTTACTTCTTTTCCTTCATAATTGATTGTTAGAGTGATGTCAGCCTTATTGCATACAGGAAGTTTTCCTTTGCCTGAAGTTTTAGATCTAACAAAATTATCTTTAATGATGAATTGATAAGTTCCGACAGGCAATAATGTGTATTCTTTGGCTTCAGCTGTGATTTCATCATCCCAACCCATAGCACCATCATTTTGAGTTGCTTGGTTATAATTATTTTGATTGAAGTTGTTTTGATTGTAGTTATTAAAATTGTTATCCATTTCTTAATCTCCTTTTTTTAAAATTGCATTTCTGTTTCTGTGATAAAGTCTTTTAAGTTGCTCCAATTGCTGGCAATGAATTCCCAGAAGTCATTAGGCATATTTTCGATTGGAGTATCTTTCGGGAAGAATCCCTTTAAGAAGATGACTTCTTTTAGTTTCTCAATTGATATACTGTCACATTTCATCAAGTCTCTTACTTTAGAAGGAATCTTCTGATATTCTTCAGAGCCAAAATCAATAGCACTTACAGGCTTATTTTCTTCAATCTGTGGCTCTTTTGGTTCAACAGGCACATTCACTTGTGTTTGTGGTTTTTCGTTTACAGGAATGCTAGAAACATTATTCAACGGTTCTTCAATGATTGGCTTAATGACTTTATAATCAAAGTCGCACATTTCTGGAAGATCATCTCTGTTTTTGGCATCCCAACAAGCGTTATGAACTGTATACATCACTCTTCTGTTTCCTGATACTTTTGTTTTGCCTTTTTCATCTTTTGAGACGAATGTCTGATAATTCGCAAATAGAACCATATCTGCCCATTCTTTTACAAGAGGTGCAGTCTGTGAAGCAGTCTTCTTTCCTAGCTTCAATTCATATCTGTCAAAAGCACCACTTTCATCTGGCTTTTCAAATTTTCTAATCTGAGCGTGTGCAGTCAGCACGACATTCACTCCACTGTCAATTACATTTTCTAATCTATTGAGAAGTCTTCCGACCTCTTCTTTTGTGTAGATGTAGCCGTTTCCGTAACCAAAATCTTCAATGCCTTTCTTTTGATATTTATTGCATATATCCTGAACGATTAATGATTCTCCCCAGTCGATTGAATCAATGACTAATGTTCTACAGATAGATGTATTATTCTGAATGATGTAATCAATCTCCTGTTTGAGCATTTCATAAGATGTTGGCTTAGGAAGTCTCTTGATATCTAATGATCTAGTAGATCCTTCTGTATCGATAAATAAAGGGTCAGGAAAATGAGAAGCAAATGTTGACTTCCCAATTCCTTCAGGACCGTATACGACTACTTTATAAGGCTTTTTAATTTTTCCTTTTGTGATTTCAAAATTCATTACCACTTCACTCCTTCCCAAGAATTAGCAACTGTCTTTGCTTCTTCTTTCTTTTCTTTTTCTAAATTGTTTTTGGCAACATAGCCATCTTCAATAATGATTGAGCACTCGTCACCTGTACTTACTCGTGTAGCAATAGCTTGTAGTCCTTCAGACTTTAGCCAAGCACCAAATTCTGTAAGAGTGTTCATATCCATCTGCTCCAATTTATCCAACAGGATAAAGCCACAATTAGGATTAATTTTTCTACAAATAGCAGTTGCCACTTTTAACTGCTGTGAACCGCTCATGTTATCCCATTCCTGACCAAGATAGGTAATTTTTCCATTTTCGATTCCTAAACCTTCAAGAGGAAGATCAGCATTATTTAACAAACTGGCTTTTTCTTTTCTGATATCTTCTAATTCCTGTGACTTAGAAGCATATTCCTTTTTGAGGTCATTGGCTTCTTGCTCTGCTTTTTTCTTTTCAAGGTTCGTACGAACCTTAGTGTTTGTATCATCAATCTCCTTGATGCTTCTTTCAATTTCATCTGTAGGATTATCTACTAGACTAGATACTTCAACGACTGCTTTATTTCTTTCCTTGATAACTTTCAAATACTCTTCATTAAGCGCCTTTAACTGCTTGTCCAAGTCTTCCATCTTTTCTTCAATGGCTTTTGATTTAGATTTACACTCAGCCAAATGTGCTCTTTTTCTTTCGTTGCTTCCATTAATTGCAAGCATTTCTTGCTGCTTAGCAATTAACTCAGAAGCTGAAACAATCTTATCTGGTACATTATCGTAATGGACCATCTCTTTAGCGTGCTTTAATTTCTGATCAGCGATTCTTCCGATTGCTAAGCGATCGTTATAAACTGCCTTTTCCTTTAAATCCAACTTAGTTAACTCGTCACCAATCCCGATGATATGAAGCAACGTGTCGGCTTTTTCTTTTTCACTAGAGTTCATAAACTTTGGAAGATTTAAAGCCAATTCACTAATAAATGAGTCTAATAAGTTCTGACCTGCCTTCATTCCTGTTGGATCAGTGACCTTTAAGGCTGAATTCTTTCCTTTTCTTTCAACCACAATACCATTTGAAAGAGTCACTTTTAGTGATGCTGGAACATAACTTCCTTCTCTAGTTGGCTTAGAGGGCTTGTATTTGTTGCCGCCTAAGCACCAAGCGATGGCATCCAATACAGAAGTCTTTCCGTTGTTGTTATTACCACCAATGATGGTTAAGCCATTTTCAGATGGTTCAATCTGTACTGCCTTAATTCTTTTAACATTCTCTAATTCAAGAGAATTAATCTTAATCTTATCCATTTAATTATTCTCCTTTTCACTTTTGAATAAAAAATCTAAATCTCCATCAACACCGATAATATGAATAAGTGCAATTGATGCTTCTCTTGGCTTCTTAAAAATGAAGTCAACGATTTGTTTAAATGTTTCATTATTTGGGTTGTCTTCATTTGTTAATTGACCGTCTTTAAAAGCTTGAATTAATAATGACATCATTAATAACATTTGATAATTACTGCCATTTGAGTGGATGCGAGCTCCCACTTCATCAGATTCAACTTTAATAAATGCTTTCTTTTCCATATTTTTCTTCTCCTTTTATTTATTTCTGATAACAACTAGCATGTACTCAACCACTAATAAGTTCATGCTTAATGAAGCGACACTTAATAACTTCATTTCTGTGACATTTAAATTATTGCCTGTAACGATTCCTGAAAAGAAACTCGCTAATACAATTAGGTTAGAGACAATAATAATAATTTTTTCAAATCTGTTCATTTGAAAATCCTTCCTTCTGTGCTATAATTAACACGCAATTTTGATACTTTTTTAAGGGCACACGATGGCTGTCGTGTGTTCTTTTTTTGTGCTCATAAGCACTTAGCGCCAAAGAAAGCATTTATTTGATCAACAGACAAATTATTTAAAAAGGATTGATATATTCAATGTAAGATACACATACGAAGGGAGTTTCCAAAAAAATGAAAACGAGACATTCTACAATAATATTATTTGCCTTCTTTGGCCTTAGGTGCTTATGAACACTTAAAGTTGTTATTTAGTTTTGCTTAACTTGATGATTTTTCTATTTAGCTCAAGGATCTTATCATCAAGCTTTTTGATTTCTTTTTCTGAAGACTCATATTTTTCTATGAGCGCTTCGATTAATTTTTGGCTTGGTTCTTTTTTTAAGCCATTCATATAATTTTCAAAACCGATTCTTGGAATGTGAACGGAGCGTCTGCCGTTGTTTTCAATAACAATTCCTGGCAGTTGTCCGTTCTGAACGGCTTGAATTACGAATTCTTGCGACTTTTTCATGATTCTAGAAGCTTCTTTTACTGTTAAATTAAGTTCATCCATTTTCATCACGCTCGATCAATGGAACGATTCCATCATTTTTTAATAGGTCATAAATGAATCTTCTTCCTTTCTGTGTCCAATAAGTATGTACATTTGCATGGTTTGTACCATCGTTACCAAGATATTCATGCGTTTTCGTTGATGCATATCCTTCTGTTGCGTATTTCTGATATAAAAGCCATGTTTTGCCTTGCTTGAACTGAATGCCCTTCTTGTGTAGATATTCGTTCAATCTGATAGCACTCCAACCGTAATCCTTAGCAATTACTGAGGTTGCTAGCAAACCCTTACAATTTAGAATCACGTCATAATAAGAAGCTTTAGGTTTTAATTCTGCGATTTGTTGTGATTGAGCTTTATTTTCTAGTAGAAGCGCATCACATCTATTTTTTAAATATTCCATTGAACGCTGAACCAAGAATTCAGGATCGTTTAACTTTTTCTCCATCTGGTTGAACGCTTCAATGTATTTCATTTTCCATTCAAGCGCTTCTTTTCCTGTGAAGCCCATTACAAGAAGGCTGAAACCGTCTCTATTCATTAAATACATTGGATATTCTTGTTTATTCTGCTCATGAATGTAACTAGACTTATAGAATAGGTCTGCGCAATTTTGCGCACCCCCTAGCAATTTTCTAATATCTCTTAAAGTTTCTTTGTGATTCTTTCCGAAATTCCTAGCAACTTCAACGCTACTAACTAGCATTTGATTGTCTTGATATTTGATTTCAATATCATTCATTTCTTTTCCTCCTCTCTTAGCTTCTTAGTAATTTTTCTCTTGTAAGGTGCTAGATCCTTTTGAAGCAAATAAGCCAATAAAGAATCATCGTTTAATTCTTCGATAAGGTGATTTAATTTTTCAGACAGGTCTTCAACTGTAACTTCTTTGCTTCCTCCAACATCTTGCAATGCTTCTAACACATTAAGCATTGCTTGCTTGTTTTTTGTTAGAAGAGGTACGAAACCCTTGAGAAGTCCATCCAACTGATAAAGATTGTTTTCTAGATCGTTCAAATTTCTCCACTCTTCTAATAAATTTACATCTTTTTCCATTCTGTTTCTCCTTTAGATTCTACGTTTTGTAGATTCGGCTCTAAAAAAATAATGTCATTCATAGAAACGTTTAACACTGTAGCTATCTTATCCGCTACTTCCATGGTAATATTTTGGGGCTTTTCTTCCATTTTTGCGTACGTATTTCTGTGGCAGCCCAATTTATCGGCCATGTATTCTTGCGAAAAGCCTCTTGCTCTTCTAATTTCATCAAGCCTCATTCTTGAAATCATCTTGCCACCTCCTTACACGCCTTATTCTATCCTACGTTTTGTAGATTGTCAATAAAAATATGCAATTTGTAGAATATTCAATTCAAATTGCTTTATTTGTTCTACAATTTGCATTATAATAGAAGTGAAAAGAGGTGTTAAAAATGAAAACTCAATTCGGTACCGTTGTTAAACAATTACGTGAAAAAAGAGGAATGGACCAAAAGGAACTTGGTGAAATTGTTGGCGTGAGTGATAAAACAGTTTCATCATGGGAAATCAACAGAACCGAACCAAAAATGGGGATAGTTCAGCAACTCGCTGATTACTTTGGTGTTTCTACAGACTATTTAATAAAAGGCAATCATGACGATGCCATATACAAAAAAGTAAATATTGATTACACTAGAGTACCATTATATGACTCTATTTGTTGTGGTAACGGTGGATTTGTAGATGACAATATCATTGATATGATTCCTGTGCCTTCTAAAGGCTTGAGTAAGTCAGCTAAATACTTCGCACAATATGCAAGCGGCGAAAGTATGAAAGATGCTGGTATCTCTGATGGTGATCTTCTTATATTTGAGAAAGTGAATAAAGTAGATGATGGTGTTATTGGATGCTTCTGTACAGACACCAATACAGCCACTTGTAAGAAGTATAAGGAATTAAACGGCATAATCATGTTACAGCCAATGAATGCAGATTTTGACCCTATCGTTGTTGATCCATTGAACAGTAATATTAGATGTCTGGGAAAACTGAAGAAAGTTATCAAGGATTTCAATTGGGAAGATTAAGAACAAATAAAAACATTAAAAGGAGATATTTAAAAATAAAGATAAAGTCCAAGCAGGCGATCTTGTAAAAAAATATTGATAAAATCTTTTTTGATGTATATAATGGTAAGGAACAGAAATGACTGCACCTGATGCGGTTAGTAAAGCTCCTTATCAAAAGATAAGGGGCTTTTGCTTTATACAATAAAAAAACACCCTAGTTGGCGCTAGGGTGCAACAGTGATATTGGCGTATCACTCATATAAAAGAAACCTCGCATAAAGTCCTTTTACGTACTCAATTATATCACGATTGGCACGTACAAGGCAAATTACAACTGAAAGGACGCGTTATATTTAACTAAAAAAAAGAAAGCCCAGGAGGCAACGTACAAAATAGCACGCTTAGCATTTAGCTACCTGTCCTGGGTCTTATTTCTAATGTGAGAATATCACGCTAAATAACATTTGTCAAATACAACAGCATTAATGAAAGGACGTGTCATATTATGCCTAGAAACTCCAGATTTAGACGCAGACCGAATAATACAGGAACCGTGGTTAAATTATCGGGCAAAAGAAGAAACCCCTTCTGTGCTCGTATTATGAGCGATGAAAGAGATATAATAACAGGCAAGAAGAAACAGATATGTATAGGCACCTTTGCAACTCGTGAAGAAGCATTGAATGCCTTATCTATTTACTCATTAAAGAGATCAAGCAGCATAACAAATGAAGAAGCAAGAAACCTCGCTCCTGATCTGTTTGACAAGATACAGGAAAAGACACAGAAGAAAGTGCCAACATTCAAAGATATTTACCACATCTTAGATGAAGAAGAATTCAGCAAACTATCGAAATCGGCAAGAAAGGGATATAATTCATGGATCAAGCACTTTAAATCAATATATGATAGGCCTATCAATAATATCACTCTTGCTGATCTTCAGTTTGTGTTTGATAACGACGGCTCTAAAAACGGAACTCAAGCACATATGAAAGTGCTATGCTGCAAGATATTTGAGTATGCCGTAATACATCAACACATCTCAAGAGATGATGATTATACATCTTATATTAAGATTGCTGATTATAAGCAGTCAACTAAGCACTTCGCTTTTGACATTGAAGAAATCAAGAAACTGCAGAGTGCTGATACTCCAGAAGCGCACCTCATGCTGATTTATATATATACCGGACTTCGTGTAGGTGAGTTACTTCATATCAATAGGGACAATATACATATAGATGAAAAATGTGATGATGACGGCACAGAAAGGCTTATAAGCTATATTGTGACAGGATCTAAGACTGCAGCAGGAAAGAATAGAATAGTACCAATACATAACGACATCAAACAATTTGTTATTGATGAACTGATTGAAAAAGAAAAAAGATTGATAGATGTCTCTTATGAATGGGGATTTAACAAGAATATAATGCCAATGATCAATAACATGTTAAATACGAATCACACCATGCATGATACTAGAGTGACTTTTGCATCACTATGTCAATTATATAAAGTTGATGTATATGCAAGAAAGAAGATACTGGGGCACAAACTAAAAGACATCACTTTTGATATTTATACAACTGCTTCAAAAAATAGATTGTGGACAGAAATCAATAAGATTAAATTTTGAGAGGTTTATGTGAGGTTCATGCGAGGTTTATGATATACTTATTGTGTTAGCGCCTTAAGTACTCTAAGTGAGCAAGGCTGCGGAGCACCTTTTCAGGTGCTTTTTTTGTTACTAGTTTTTTGTTATTAGTTTGTTACTAGTTGACCACTTTTGAGCACTCTCGAGGAGTAAAAAACCGCATAAATAAGCCATTTTTGTATATTTAGAGTTTCATCAAATGAAAACGATTTACACCATATGAAAATTATCAAAAGTTATTATTTAGAATAAATCCCCTCTTTTATGTTCTCCCATATTAGACATAATACATTCTTGATGTTTCTTATGAACAATATCCCATACATACTCCATACCTGTTGCAAGTGGCTGATTTAGAAAATCTTCTTTATCAATCCAATATACATCTCCTTCATCACTTGAATGAAGAACTCCTTCATACTCACTTGCCTTATAGACTAGAATAATATTATGAATAGAATGCTTATACCAATGATATAAACCACATAAATATGGATTCTTAATTGTAAGACCTGTTTCTTCATTCACTTCTCTAATCATAGCATCTTTGAATATTTCTTCTTTTTCTACATGACCACCAGGGAAAGTAATACCAGTATAAGAATCATTGACTTTATTCTGTACTAAGACATGTCCTTTATCATCTTCAATCATACACATATTCATTAAGCAGACATCTTCCTTACGACGTTTCTTTACACCTTTAAACTCGATTGCCTGTACTGGGCATATCTCTAAACAGGCCCCACAGTGTAAACATTGTGACGTGTCAATGACTTCATTATGAATACAACTTTGAGGACAAATAGTCTCACATTTGCCACAATGAATACAGCGGTCAGTAATGGTATAATAAGTACCCTGTTTTTTACTGTTAATAGTAATAGGTGCTCTTTTGATATGTGCTGGATCACTGATATCAAAATATTCACCAGAAGCTTCATATAAACAGAAGACATCCAATGCCTTTCTTGTATCTTCTGGATAGATAGACTGCATATAAGTATTCTTTAGGAAAATCTCATCAAGTTTATGAGACCCAATATTCTTAACCTTACCACTTAAACTAAAAGATACTTTTCCCTTAAGTCCTGTTAAGGAAATATACTCCTGATCCGTGAGTTCCTGATAGAAACTCTTACCTCTTGCAGTTAAGAAGTAAATACCTTCTTCATCATACAACATAAGATCTATGATTCTTGTGATCGGTTTTCCTTCATTGTTAATAGTCGCCATTGTAACTGAATGAATGTCTTCAACAAGTAATTTGATATAATCCATAAAAATACCTCCAGGTATCAGTTTATACCATAAACAAAAGAGAGTCTATTACAGACTCTCTACATACTCTTCTAAACATAGATTTTTTTGATGCATCTTTAAAGCAGCTTTTTTACCTACATAACGATAATGCCATGGTTCATGCTTAATATGTGTTATAGATGTTTTATTCTTAGGATAACGTTTCACAAAACCATACTTATATGCATTTCTTTCTAACCATCTATAAGCAGACTGATTGGTTGTATAACGGTTATCCCCTACTATATCCACTGCAAGTCCTAATTGATGTTCACTTGTACCTGGGGCTGATACATAATTTAATGCATATCTTCTTGCAAGAATCGTAAATAAACCTTTATTTTTATAATAGTTTGTACGATTATCCAGGATCTTCTGCTGTGAATAAGATGATCGATATCCTTCATTCACCTGCATATAAATATCATCTTTTCTCGCATCTCTAAACATTTGTGATAGTTCAGACACAATACGTGAATCTACTTCTTTCCCATTATCTAGCTTTGTAAGTATCACTTTATAGTTATCTGGTATTTTACTTGTATGATTCACAAGCATAAGATTCCAGCCATGATATGTAGAAGCATCTTCTATAAAAGTATCTGAACGAAATATAATATATCCTGATAATATGAGTAATAGAATTCCTAGAACTAAAAGACATTTCTTGAATACTCGCATTTCTTTTCACCTCACAATAGTTATATCGTGAAATGTTGAAAAGAAACATCTCAATTTCCTTACAAAAATATTAAGATTTGCTTACATGATTATAATCTTTAGTGATAAACAAGATAATAGGACGAAGGAATCCACAAGAGAAAACACTTAATACAATTAGCCATGATGCATATTTACATCTTTTAGATAAGAAGTGATAGGCAATAATATGATCGACAATAAAACCAATAATTAATATCACTAGAAACACAACAAATAAAAGATAGTTTAATTCGTCCATCACAAATAAGACATATCCAATAATTAATACAGGAAATGCACAGAGAGAGGATATAATACCGAGCACATGATCTCCTGTGATATTTCCTAGTAAATATTTATTATAGAAAGGAAACCAGCCACGATAGGTTTTAGTATCTAATAATGAAGATACAAGGAATCCTTCAAAAAGGTAACCTACTACATAAGTACAGAGTATACCTATAAATAAAGATACAAAGATAAGAAATAGCGTAGACAATATGCCCATTAGAAAAAATACACTTAATGCACCCATAACCATTTACCTCACAATCGAAAAAATAACAACAAATATACTGTAGAGAATAATCACAATACTATGCTTCTTCCATGTCATGCTTAAGTAACCTATGAATTCTCTAATCAAAGCATTTAATGTAAAATACCATTTAGTGACTGAACCAAAGCCAATACATCTAATTCCTAAGTTTTTTGCAAGTATCAAGGCTCTAAAAACATGATAGGACGTAGTAACAAGTCCAACTCGTGGAGATTCTTTAGTCATAAGTTTTGATGAGAATAAGAGGTTTTCTTTTGTATCCGTAGATTTGTCTTCAATGATTATCTTACTCTCATCAATACCTTTATTGATGGCATATCGTGCCATGGCTTCTCCTTCAGGAATATCTTCTCCCTTGCCTTGTCCTCCAGACATAATGACTAAAGCTTTTGGATTCTTTTTTAGGATTTCTATTCCTTTATCAATTCTACTTGCGAGTAATGGAGGCACCTGTTCTCCTTTGATGCCTGCTCCCAATACTATTATATAATCCAGTTTCCTTTTTTTGAATAAGTGAAATGTATTTAGGAAAGCAGAAAGGCAATAGCTAGCAAGAACGGATAAGAAATAGAAAACCGTAAATGATATGATTGCATAGAGAGCTGTCATTATTTTATTAGAAGACTTAAAAAAGATTGGTCCTATAAAGAGATAAACAAATAATCCTATCGCAAATCCTAGAGATAGAAGGTTAGTGAATTTCAATCCTTCATGTTTAATGACTTTAATTCCTTCTACAAAGAACATAATAATAGTTGCAAGTGGAAAAAACAGGATAACCAGTACTGCAACAGCGGCTAATAGAACCCCTATATCCATAATAAGTGGATAATGAGTTAATGTTTCAGAATAGTAGAACGCATAGAAGAAAGCTGTAATAATAGTCATAAGTGAAAGCCCAAAGAACCCAACACCACTCCACAAGGTACGTGATTCATAACGCATAAGCATGCAATACATGAAATATAAGATCAATAATATAATGAGTGGAATAAATAACACAAAAATCACCTCCTAATATAAAAAGCCACCTAGAAAGATGGCTTATTTCTTACGTTCATGAAGATCACTTAGATCATATGGTGTTTCCTGGTAAACATAATAGTTCAACCAGTTAGAAAATAAGAGATAGGCATGTGAACGCCATTTTACTTGTATTTCCTGAGATGGATCATCATCAAGATAATAGTTTTTAGGTAGTTCAGCAGTGACATCTGGTTTCTCTTTGTCACGCTTATATTCTTTATCTAATGTATCTGGATCATATTCAGGATGTCCTGTCACAAAGAACTGAGAACCATCCTTAGAAGCCACCAAATAGACGCCTGCATCATCACTTTCAGCAAGTATATCTAAGTTAGAATTACTTGCAACATCTTCCTTTAAAACAGTTGTATAACGTGAATGTGGTGCATAGAACTGATAATCAAAACCTCTTAAAATCTTTCTTCTCATCTTTCTTTGATTAGTATGATGACGATATACACCAGTTAATTTATGCTTCAATAAGTACTTATCAATACCATAATAATAATGTAAAGCGGCCTGTGAAGCCCAGCAGATAAAGAAAGAACTAAAAACATGTGTCTTGGCCCATTCAAGGATTTCACATAGTTCATTCCAATAGTCTACTTCTTCAAAAGGCATTTGTTCTACAGGAGCACCTGTAATAATCATACCATCATAAGAATTCTCTTTAATATCTTTAAATGTCTTATAGAAAGTAAGTAAATGTTCCTTAGGAACATTCTTAGAATCATGCGTAGACATATGAATAAGTTCTACTTCAAGCTGTAATGGTGTATTAGATAATAATCTTAATAATTGTGTTTCTGTTGTAATCTTTAAAGGCATGATATTCACAATTAAAATTTTTAAAGGTCTAATACGCTGTGTAGTCGCACGTGTCTGGTTCATCACAAAGATGTTTTCAGCCGTTAAAACTTTATATGCTGGTAGATCATCTGGTATATTAATTGGCATAAAAATTCCCCCTATCTATATGCAAGTAATTCATCAAATGCATCAATAATAAAATGATCAGTCATCCCTGATAAATAATCAATTATACTTTTTTCTAAGGCATGTGAATCATTCTCAAAGTCATAGACTATATGATTTTGATAACGTTCATCATGAAGTAAAGTACTATAGCGCATTAACCATTTAAGATAATGATTAATAATGAGTGGATAACGTTCTGCATCTTTTTTTAAGTCTAAAACAAAATTTTCATGTTGTCCATACTCATATAAGAAAGAAAAGAGACTCTCTAGAATCAATTGTACATATTGCGTATGAATCTTAACCTTCTTTATTTCATAGATCTTTTGATAATTAAACTTCATAAATATCTTCATGATTTCAAAAGCTTCATCAGATAAACCAATATAGTCTTCGGTACTATTATGAATCACATCTTGAATAAAGTAATTGACCACTGTTCCATTATTGATTGCTTTAAATAATTCTGGGACAACTGCATTAATTTCTTCTATTAAGCTTTTCATATCTTCTTCATTAAGTATATGTAAGTTCCATGCATCCTCTATATCTCTTGCCAGATAAGCTATCTTATCACTGATTTTTACGACACACCCTTCTAGAGTATAAGGTTGATAGAGTCCTGGTGATTTAAAGTCTTTTAAATCGATTTTTTCATCTCTAGGTTTAATTCTTCTTTGATTCACTTCGCCACAATGAGCAATAATGCCATCTCTTACTGCATAGGTCAGATCAAGATTATGTTCAATATGTTGATCATCCTCTAATAAACATAAATCATCTATGAGATGAAGGCTATTCTTTTCGTGCCAGAAAGGCTCTAAACCATGTTTTATAGACAAAGAAGATAGAATCTTTTCTCCTCCATGACCAAAAGGTGCATGTCCTAAATCATGTCCAGCGCTAATAGCACGTGTAAGTTCAGTATTAAGACCTAATTGATAGGCGATTGTATAGCTAATAGATTCTACTAGATTCACATGCTCAGCACGTGTACATATATGATCATTATCAGGTGCAAAGAAGACCTGTGTCTTATGTTTTAAGCGTCTATAGGCTGTAGTGAATATTATACGATTATAATCTCTCATAAAAGGTGTTCTAAAATCACCTTTTCTTTCATATAACTGTGATTCTCTTTCTATGCAGTCATTGTATTTAGGATTGTCTTTATTCATTGCCTTCATGAAATCACCTCAAAAAAATTATAGCACAAAAAAAGGCGCCTAAGCGCCTTAAGAAATTATTTAGATAATAATGATGCAGCTGCTTCATCAACGATGATGATTGCATCTTCATGTTTCTGAAGAATAGAAGCTGGTAAATCTTCTGTTACTGGTCCTTCAACTAAGCCTTTCACTGCTTTAGCTTTTCTTTCACCAGTTGCGATTAATAATACCTTCTTAGCTTCCATGATATTAGAAATACCCATAGTGATTGCATGAGTAGGAACAGCACTTAAATCACCATTGAAGAATAACTTAGCGTTGTCTTCAATTGTGCTCTGCTTTAATGCAATGTAGTGAGTCACTGAATCAAATGATGTACCTGGTTCATTGAAACCAACATGTCCATTAGAACCTATTCCTAATAACTGGATATCTCTTGGATTTTTAGCTAATAATGCATTGTATTCATCACAAACTTCTTCGATAGATCCCTTACCCTTAGGAACATTGATATTATTCTTATCGATATCTAATTCATTGAATAACTGATGGCACATGAAATAGTAATAACTCTGTGGATGATCCTGTGCTAAACCATAATATTCATCAAGGTTGAATGATTTGATATCTTTGTAGCTTGTTCCGTTAGCTTTATGATCTTCTCTCATTAATTCATAAAGACGGATTGGTGTAGAACCAGTAGCTAGGCCAAGGTTTGCGTTTGGTTTATTTTTGATAACGTCAAGCATGATTTCTGCTGCTTTCTGACTTGCTTCTTCATAATCTTTAGTAACAATAACTTTCATATTATTATCCTCCTGTTTACACTTCTATATTATACTCGTTATTCCTATTTGTAAAGCAATATTTTCATTATATGAAATTTTCTTTATTTATTTTAAAATATATTGGTATAAATTATCTGATAGTGAAACAATGGTTAAAGAGTGAACTGGTAACTAGAATATATCTATTTTTCACTATTAAAAAAGTGAAAAAATGATTCTAATTAGCTTCTTTCAACACTTGTAGATATATATAGATAGATTTAAGTTAATTTATACCCTCAAAATTGTGTAAATTTGTCAAAAAAATATGTATGAAAGAACTTCTTTCCTTTATTTTGTACCCCTTTTATTGTAGAATATGGAGTATATGGAGGTAGGTCAAAAATGACAAATGTAAAAGGTATTGCGGCATCTAGTGGTTATGCCATTGCAAAAGCATATAAATTAGATATGCCAGATTTAACTGTAACACGTACTACAGTTGAAGACACAGAAGCTGAAATTGCTTTATATAACAAGAGCGTTGCAGCAGTAAAACTTGAAATCGCTGCAATTAAGGAAGCAGCTACTAAAAACTTATCTGAAGAAGAAGCAGCAGTATTTGATGCTCATGCTCAGATTCTTGAAGATCCAGAACTTCAGTCACAGGTTGAAGCTAAGATCAATGATGAAAAGTTATGTGCTCCAGCAGCATTAGAAGATGTAGCTAATTTATTCATTACTATGTTCTCATCTATGGATGATGCATATTTCAAAGAAAGAGCAGCTGACGTTAGAGATGTAACTACTCGTTTAAAAGCTAACTTATTAGGTAAGTCTTTACCTAACCCAGCTTTAATTGATGAAGAAGTTGTAATCATCGCTCACGATTTAACTCCTTCTGATACAGCTCAGTTAAACAAAAACTTAGTTCGTGGTTTCATCACTGATATCGGAGGTAGAACTTCTCACTCTGCTATCCTAGCTAGATCTATGGAAATCCCAGCAGTTGTAGCAACTAACGTTATTACTGAAACTGTCAATGATGGTGATATGGTAGTTCTTGATGGTTTAACAGGTGATGTATTTGTTAACCCTGATGAAGAAACAGTTTCAACTTATGAAGCTAAGAGAAAAGAATTCGAAGATTACAAAGCAGAACTTAAGACATTAAAGACTGCTGAATCAGTATCTACTGATGGTCATAAGGTATTATTAGTAGCTAACATCGGTTCTCCAAATGATATCGAAGCTATTAAACAGAATGGTGCTGAAGGTGTTGGTTTATTCAGAACTGAATTCTTATATATGGAATCAGATGAACTTCCAACAGAAGATTCACAGTATGAAGCTTATAAGACAGTACTTGAAAACGTAAATGGTCCAGTTGTTGTTAGAACAATGGATATCGGTGGAGATAAGAAGTTAAAGGCTCTTCCAGTTCCTGAAGAAATGAACCCATTCTTAGGTGTTCGTGCTATTCGTCTTTGCTTCCAGAGAGAAGAAGTATTCAGAACTCAGTTAAGAGCATTACTACGTGCTTCAGTTTATGGTGATCTTAAGATCATGTTCCCTATGATTGCAACTGTTGACGAATTCAAGAAGGCTAAGGGAATCTTATTAGATGAAAAGGCTAAGTTAGTTGCTGAAGGTGTTAAAGTTTCTGATTCAATCGAAGTTGGTATCATGATTGAAATCCCAGCTGCTGCTGTTCTTGCTGATCAGTTCGCTAAGGTTGTAGATTTCTTCTCAATCGGTACAAACGACTTAATCCAGTACACTTTCGCTGCTGACCGTATGTCATCTACAATCAACTACTTATATCAGCCATTCAACCCATCAATCTTAAGATTAGTTAAGAACACAATTGATGCTTCTCATAGAGAAGGTAAATGGACTGGTATGTGTGGTGAAATGGCAGGCGAAGCTCTTGCTGCACCATTACTACTTGGTTTAGGACTTGACGAATTCTCAATGTCTGCAACTTCAATTCTTGCTCAGAGAAAACGTATTAGAGAATTATCTTATGAAGAATCTAAGAAGGTATCTGAAAAGGCAACTACTGAACTTTCTACAATGGAAGAAGTTGTTGAATTAGTTAAAGCTGAAACTGGTATTGAAGGATAAAAAATACAATACTTGAGAGATGAACATTTGTTCATCTCTTTTTTTGCATACAAAAACCACCTCTATAAAGAGGTGGCAAGTATTGTGATATAAGTTAAATATTTTAATTCTCCTTATCCCATATAAAAACTAATATAAGCTGTTTTTATTCTGATATATACCAATTAAAGTATCACCCTGAATCATCTTCAAGATACGAATCATATCACTTTGAGATACGCTGATACATCCAGCTGTTGCCCCACCAGTTGAACAATGTAGGAAAATAGCACTACCTGCACCAGGCGTACAAGCCGTATTGTAGTTAAGAGCTATCGCATATCTATACGCTGTTGGATAACTAATCAGATGCTCAGCACTGCTCCATTGAATACCTGTCTGACTTGCATCTACGAGCTTGTTGTAATAGGCACTATGTACATCATCCACCCAATAATGATTATTGTTGACTTGAAGCCATCTTCTAGATGTACCAGGATTACCTGCTACACCAAAAGCCTGTCCAAAACTATAGATACCTCTTGGGGTCTTTCCATCACCCTCACGCTTATTTCCTGTGATACCATTTCTGCCTACTCTTGCTGAGCAGCTTAATGTTTCTGTCCATACACCATTATGTTTTGTATGTACTGTCAAAGTGGCATAACTACCACCATTTCCTACTACTGTAATTGCTTGTGTTGTTTGATGTGATATAGACATATTTGCAACAAAACTTTGATTTACAGGCTGTGACTGTGAAGAAGCAGAATTATTCCAATCTAATACACCATGATCAACGTAGTAATAACCACCTGCATGATAAGCTAAACCTGTATAGTTCCAATCAAGAACACCGCCTCTAATATAATACCATGTACCAAAGTACTGGAATAAATCAGTAAAGTTCCAGTTTAACTTACCATTTTCTACATAGTACCAAGTACCATAGTATTGAGTGAGATTTGTGAAGTTCCAATCTAACTGTCCATTCACAACCATATACCATGTACTATAATACTTAGTTAATCCTGTATAGTTCCAATCAAGTTTACCATGATCTAGATAATACCATCCACCACAGTGAGAAGCCAAACCTGTATAATTCCAGTCTAATACACCATTTCTGACACCATACCATGTACCATAATAATAAACTAAATCAGTAAAATTCCAATTTAACTTACCATTTTCAACATAGTACCAAGTGCCATAGTATTCTGTAAGATCATTAAAACTCCAATCTACTTGACCATTAGTAACCATATACCAATCATCATAATACTTAGTTAATCCTGTATAATCCCAATTGATCTTACCATGATCTACATAATACCATCCACCACAGTGAAACACTAGACCAGTATAACTATAATCTACTGCACCATTCTTCACATAATACCATGTGCCATCACTTAAAGTAACATCATTAAAATTCCAGTCTAACTGCCCATTCACAACCATATACCAAGTACTATAATACTTAGTTAACCCTGTATAATTCCAGTTAAGAACTCCATCTTCAACATAGTACCATCTACCATCATGTATAGCTAAACCAGTATAATCATAATTAACTACACCTTTTTCAAGCAAGTACCATGTGCCATTGATGTATGTTAACTCACTCTTACTTGTATCAAGAGATCCTTTATGCATGTAGTATAAAACACCATCTGTTTCACAGGCACCTGTATAATTCCAGTTAATCTGACCATGATCTACATAGAAGTAGCCACCACAGTGTTCTACAACTCCTGTATAAGTCCAGTCAATTGTACCGTTTTCTACAAAGTACCATCCACCACAGTGGAAAATAACATCTCTTGTTTCTTCATTTAAGCGACCTTGATCAATGTAATACCAAGTGCCATCAATGTAGACTACATCAGTCAATGTTGTATCAACAGTCCCATTCTGTACATAATACTTTTCACCTTCGTATTCAGCTAACCCTTTAAAGTCTTTATCTACTTCTCCATTTGAATAATAGACAAACTGGTTATCTTCATAGACAAGTCCTGACTTTAATGTAACAACATCTTCTGTAGTTGCATCATCTACTGCATATATAGCATTACTCAAAGCAAGAGGTACCTGAATAACCATAAAAAATAAAATTAAGCCTAATAATAACTTACTTAGTTTCTTCATGAAATGTCGCCTCCTTTCTTCATACTAGGATTATCATCTCATAATCATTTTACCCTTATAGTACGATATAATCAATTATTTGTATTAGATGATATTTTTATTATATTTAATGTTCAGATACTCCTCTAAACATATCCCTTTACTCATTATTTCTACTGCACCATCCTTGCTTAAATAACGAGATATCTTATTATAACAAGCCTAGTACCAATAAATATTTATTACTTCAAATTTCATTGCGCAAAAAAACTGACCTTTTATGGTCAGTTTAGTCTCTTTTTCTACAAATAATATGGATTGGAGTTCCTTCAAATCCAAAACGATCTCTTAAGCAGTTTTCTAGATAACGCTTATATGAGAAATGCATGAACTTAGGATCATTTACAAATAATACAAATGTTGGTGGCTGTACTGCAACCTGGTTGGCATAATAAATCTTAAGTCTTCCACCTTCAAATGTAGTTGTAGGGTTCATTGCCTGAGCATCTACAATAACATCATTTAATACACTTGTAGTCACACGTTTATGAGCATTCATATAAGCTTCTACAATTAAATCAAATAATGTATTAATACGCTGTTTCTTTAAAGCACTAACAAAGGCAATACGTGCATAGTCAAGATACTTGAACTGTTCTCTTAAAGTCTTTTCCATCTTAGCCATTGTCTTTTCATCTTTAGTGACAGCATCCCACTTATTAACAACTAAAACAACAGATTTACCTAATTCATGTGCATAACCAGCTACATGCTTATCCTGTTCAATAATACCTCTTTCACCATCGACAACACAAAGAATAACATCACTCTGTTCTACAGCCTTTAAAGCACGTAGTACTGAATATTTTTCAATATTCTCATAGACTTTACCTTTTTTACGCATGCCTGCTGTATCGATGATTCTATACTTATAACCATCTTTTTCAAATGCTGTATCAATGGCATCTCTTGTTGTTCCTTCAATATTAGAAACAATAACACGGTCTTCACCTAGGATTGCATTAGTTAAAGAAGATTTACCTACATTTGGTCTACCAATAATAGATACCTTGATTTCATCTTCTTCAAATTCATCTTCTTCATCTGGAAGTACTCTAATGACTTCATCAAGAAGATCCCCTACACCAATACCATGAGCACTTGATACAGGAATTGGTTCACCAATACCTAAGCTATAGAAATCATAAATATTGTCTCTAAATGCGACATCATCAATCTTATTCACAGCTAAAAGTACAGGTTTACCTGACTTCTGAAGCATTCTTGCAACAAAGTTATCTTCACTTGTTAAACCTTCACGTCCATTAACTACAAAGATAATAACATCAGCTTCTTCAATCGCAATCTCAGCCTGAGTCTTGATCTGTTCTCTAAAATCAGCATTCTTTAATTCAATACCACCGGTATCAATAATTCTAAATTCTTTTGTAAGCCAGCTTGCTTTCGCATAAATACGGTCTCTTGTAACGCCTGGTACGTCTTCTACAATAGAAACACGTTCACCAATAATACGGTTAAATAATGTAGACTTCCCTACATTTGCACGACCTACAATCGCAACAATACCTTTTTTCATATTTCGCCTCCTTATTGAGTCTTTTCTTCAACTAAATTCATAATATGAGCAACAACTTCATCAATAGTCATATCTGAAGTATCAATTTCAATCGCATCATCTGCTTTCTTCAATGGAGAAATCTCACGTGTCATATCTGCTTCATCACGTGCAGCCACTTCCTTCTTGATTTCATCAAGATCAGAATTCAATCCACGACTTAAGTTTTCATTATGACGACGTAAAGCACGACATTCAATAGATGCTACCTGGTAAATTTTTAATTCTGCATTTGGTAATACGACAGTTCCAATATCTCTACCATCAAGAATAACGCCACCTTCTTTGGCCATTTCTCTTTGTTGTGCTACTAAATATGTTCTTACCTTAGAATAAGCAGAAACAATAGATGCACCTGCACTAATTTCATTGACACGAATATCTGCAGTTACATCACGATCATTTAAATAGACAGTGTTATCAGGCATCAATTTAATCTTGATTTCTGGTAATAAACGACAGACAGCATTTTCATCATGAAAATCAACGCCTTTAACAAGTGCATAATATGCCACACAACGATACATTGCGCCTGTATCAATATAAGTATAACCTAGATTATTTGCAACTCTTTTAGCAATCGTAGACTTACCTGCAGCTGCAGGTCCATCAATCGCAATAGCAATTTTCTTCATTCTAAAATCCCCCTAAATATTCAGAAAAGTCATAACAATAAATACAATCACCGCAACAACAAGTAATCCTACTACACCATTTAAGATCTTTGTAAGTTTAGAATCTTCTTGTTTTTCAGGTAATGGTGCTCTTTTTTGTGCATGTCTTCTCTCATGCTCAGCGTGTGTTGTAGTTCTTACTACTGGTTCAGTTTTTACTGGTTCACGATGTGGTATTTCTTCACTATACTTTCTAAAAGCTTCAACATCTTCTTCAGGTGACATTGCAGCAAGCTTATCCATCAAACTACCGCCCTTTACTGCATGTCCTCTTCTTAACTCAGACGTATGATAATCACAGATGGTATCCTGTGAAGAAGCATCCTCTTTCATTGCATTCAAAATATCAAGACGTGTATCAGAACGTGTTCTAGTCACATCACGTTCTTCATGTAATGATTCAAATGGATTGCTTTCATATTTGAGTGTCTCGTATGTCTTTGGTTCTAGACTTTCATGATGATTTGATTTTGGAATAAATGATAAGAAATCATCATCACTATCATCCTCTTCGCGAGGTACATAACTCGTATCATCATCAATATTGTTACGTAAATCTTTATACTTAGACATTCTTGTCTGTTCTGACATATAATTTCACCACCTAATCGTATCTATTATAGCATACCTATAAAATTAAGAAAATAACTTTCAAAAAACCTCACAATCCGTTATAATAGATGTATATGAAATAAGGAGGATATGTAAATGAAAGTTAAAGTTAATGAAGGCTGCTTAGGTTGCGGTGCTTGCACAGGAATTTGTCCAGACGTTTTCGAATTAGATGACGAAGGATTAGCAAAGGTAATCGTTGAAGAAACTGAAGATCCAGCTGTTCAGGATGCTATCGATGGCTGCCCAGTTGGCGTAATTGAAGCTGAATAATAAAGCAAGAGGATGCGATGCATCCTCTTTTATTTTTTATTTGCGTTCTTCTTTTTTAAAGCCATAGTACGTAATACATTAACTTCTTTAGGCTTTAAACGACGATAAGTGCCAGGAGTTAATCCCTTTAAGTCGATTGGACCAATCATAATTCTTCTTAAACGCTTAACAGGATGTCCTACTTCTTCAAACATCTTCTTGATTTGTCTGTTCTTACCTTCTACTAAACGGATCATCAACATAGTTGTACCATGTTCTTCATCATTTCCAGTAATCGCAATTTCACAAGGTAATGTTTTAACACCTTCTAGATAAATTCCTCTTTCTAGCTGGTTCTTTTCAGCCTTAGTAAGTAATCCCTTAACAGATACTTCATACACCTTTTCTAAATGGCTAGATGGATGCATAATAAGGTTCGCAAATTCACCATCATTTGTCATAAATAAAGCACCTGTTGTATCATAGTCAAGTCTTCCTACTGGATAAACTCTTTCATTACTATCACTAAAATAATCTGCTACACATGTACGATCATGTTCGTCACTCATAGTACATACGCATTTTTCAGGTTTATAAAACAAATAATAAACTTTATCTTCTTTATTAATAATTTTTCCATTGACACAGATTGTATCTTTCTTAGTGACCTTAGTACCAAGCACTGTTACCACTTCACCATTCACAGTGACTTTACCCTGCTGAATGAGTTCTTCTGCTTTACGACGTGAAGTATAACCACTCTGTGCAATGACTTTTTGTAATCTTTCTTCCATTGTTTCACCCTTTCTTTTCCATTAACTAATCTACATGAAATCGTCCTTAAATTCAACAAAATATTCATCATAATCATGATGTCTATTCAGCATTTTAATTGTATCATCTAGTCCATGATCCTTTAAATAAACAAGCATGAAACGAATTAAGGCACGTGTTTCAGGATGTAATATATAAGAATATTGTCCTGATTCATAGTATTGTAAAGGAAAGGCATCTGTATAGTTCTTTCCTTCATAAATCTTGCTTGCTGCAACTCTATCACAGAACATCTCCAGTACATAATTATAAGGCATTTTGGCAGGTACTTGCCCTTTTCTAGTAAAATCCACCCAATATTCCCAATGATGTTTATTACGGCCTTTATGATGAAGCCAGGCTGTTGAGTAGCCTTTCTCATTTCTTTCAGCACTATTAGGAGAATAAGTACCCTTATAATACTTGATTCCTGTAATAAATTCAGTAGGAGTATATTTAGATAAGTCATGTAATAAGCCCTGCTTATATAAATGTACTTTAAAGCATAGCTTGCCTACTAATATCTTATGTTTTGTGATTGTTTTAAAATGTCCCCATATATGCACTGTATTTTCCTCATTTCTGTGTGTTTAACACTATAACACAAAATCATTCTTAAGTATATGTCTTTTCTTTTTAGAATTCAATGTTATAATGGTAGAGAGTTGGAGGTAGAACTATGGCATTTCACATTGAAATAGAAACAAATATTGATGATGCTTCACTTGATGTAGAAAGCTGTGAGGAGGTCATTACTTTCTTAGAGAATTCCTACAAAAATGTGAGAGCAGAAATATATAGTTACTGCTTAGGTATGCGTACTTTAAGATATGCATTAATAAGTATTGTCGTATTAGGTATCCTTTTCTTTATTAGTCATTCTAAGTTATTCTTATTTGGAATGCCAATCGTGACACTCTTGATCATGCTTGGTACCATTTCTCTTGCAGAATCAACTTCTGTGGCAGTAAAGAAACAGGTTAAAGAAAAGATTGAATATTATAAACGTCGTTTAAAACTATTAAAAGATTGTAAATCATAAAAAAAGTCAGAAACTAATTCGTTTCTGGCTTTTCTTCTACCTTTTCCTGATATTTTGTATTGAAGATGTCTTCTTCATCAAATTCAGATTCAATTTCTTTAAGTTCTGGTAATTCATCCAAGGTTTTTAAGTTAAAAGCATCCATGAATTCGTCAGTAACACCATATAAGACTGGTTTACCTGGCGAATCATCACGTCCTACTTCTTTAATAAGGGCTTGTGCTAAAAGCTTACGAATCATTGATTCACAGCCTACACCACGTATTTCTTCAATACGAATTCTAGTAACAGGTTGATAATAAGCCACAATAGCTAATGTTTCTAAAGCTGATTTAGATAGTTTTCTACCACTTGTAGTCATCATCTTCTTATAATAGACATCATGCTGAGGCAATGTGACCATCTTATAAGTACCACCAAAATCACATATATCTACACCCTTAACTGTTTTAGAAGCATAATAAGAGAGTAATTCATCCATCAGTTCATATGCTTCTTTCTTAGTGATTTCTAATGCTTCTGCAACATCTTTAATTGTAACACCTTCATCACCATAGATATAAAGCATACCTTCTATGACTGATAAATACTCATTCTTGTCCATAGCTTGTTCCTTTCAAATAAATCTTTTCAAAATTACCACTTTGAGTAATCAATAACTCACTGTTTTTCACTAAGACTAGAATAGAAAGGAATGTGACTATCGCAAAATAGCGGTCTCCTTCATCAAACAAGTCTTCAAAATCAACAGTTTTATCTTTATGACGTAAGAAATAGCTTCTGATCTGTTCAGTTCTTTCATCAATAGATATTTCTACACGTGCAATCTTTGATTCAAGGGGCTGGAGTAATGCACGTCTTTGCATGACTCTTTGCATTGCCTTGATGAGATCATATACTTCCATTCCCTCAGGAATAGTTTCTTCACCACTAGGAAGATATTCTTCAAGTGCTGAAGGTATTTTAGAATGCATTGTCTGACGTTTATCGTAAGAAGCCTCAAAGGCTTCTAAGATACCGTTAATACGGTTCTTTTCAATCAGTCTTTCAATCATTCTTTTTCTTTCTGCTTCATAATCATCTTCTTCATCTATTTCTGGCTTAGGAAGTAATAGTTTACTTTTCATTTCAATAAGCCAGGCTGCCATAACTAAATATTCAGAGACAGCTTCTAAGAGTGAAGGATCCATTGTTTGAATATAAGCGAGATACTGGTCACATACAGCCGCTACATCAAGATCAAGAAGATCCATGTCATGTTCTTTTATTAGATGAAGCAAAAGATCAAGCGGCCCAGTAAACTGGTCAACTGTGACCTGATATTCCATATCTATACTCCTATTTATATAATTTATCCATCTGTTTCAATAATGGGAATCCAATAATGATTTCTAATGGAATAATAAAGCATGCCTTAATCACACGAATACTTACAGATACCACAAATGGAATGCCATACATGATTTGTAGCCAGAAAGGTGTTAAACAGAATGTAATTGCTAGTTCTACTAAAATAACACTTAATAGCCAAGTACCAAATAATGACACATCATTGTCTTTCATATTCTTTGTGCGTTTCAACATGAACAAGATAAAACCTATAGAGGCAATAAGGCAGAGTCCAATCATAACACCTTTTTGTAAGAATGTTAATGTATAAGTGACTTTACCGATAGAGATTGTTTTTTGTAAAGCAACAAAAAGCGATCCTGCTCCACCAAATAATGCAATCATGAGACATACAATCTTACTGAATAGTTTTCCATCTACATTCTTTACTTTTACAGCAATCAGTGATGGGATTAAACCAATCAGTACCTGATTGAGTGTAAATCCAAAGAATGGGAATCCTGTTGGGGATATCACTAAGCCAAGTAAATCAGTAATTAAACCAATGAGATAAGCATAGCTTGGTGAAAGAATCACACCTGCTAACATAACAGGAATATATTCAAAACCAATCTTTAAGCTTTCAGCACCAAATAACGGTACCATAATAGTAAGTCTCTTCAAAATCAATGTGATGATAATAATTAAAGCACTAAATGCGAGCTTTTTGGTATTTCTTCTTTCTAATGGGTAAAACTTAAAACAGTAAATACCAAGTAATACTAAAATACATACAATAATAATTTGAATCATTTTTTAAATGCTACAATAAACAAATGTTTCTGTTTCAACCTACCGCTAGTCCACAGACGTTAATTCCGATCATCTCTGACCGTACACTTGCCTTCTTATAGGCTCCTCCTTTTCTTTTTTAACAGTTATTACGGTCCTCGCCTTTAATAAAAGCGATAATGTTTTCACGTACTTCAAGAATCAAACGATGTCTTGCTTCTACTGAACCCCATGCAACATGTGGTGTGAAAACGACCTTTTGAGGATCAACACTATATAAAGGACTTGTTGAAGGAAGTGGTTCTTTTTCAAATACATCTAAACCCGCTCCAGCAATAAGGTTATTATTTAATGCATCACTTAATGCTTCTTCATCGATAATAGGACCACGTCCTACATTAATGAGATAAGCTGTATCTTTCATCTTCTTGAAAGCTTCTGCATTAAATAAATATTCTGTCTCTTTTGTAAGAGGTGCATGAATAGAAATAATATCACTCGTTTTAAGTAATGTATCAAAATCCACCTGCTTGAAGTGTTCATCCTGATGATGTCCAGTTGTAGAATAATACTGCACCTGACACCCTAATGCTTCCGCAATACGTGCAACGCGCTGACCGATTGCACCTAGACCAACAATTCCCCAAGTCATAGTAGATAGTTCATGAAACGAGTAACCAAAGAATGAGAAGACCTTATCCTTTTCATATTGCTGTGATTTTACATAACTATCATAGCGTGATGTATGTTCAATAAGTTCTAGACATAATGCAAGAGTAAGCTGGGCAACAGTTTCAGTAGAATATCCTTTCACGTTGGCTACTCGAATTCCCTTTTCTTTTGCATAATCTAAATCCACATTGTTTGTACCAGTGGCTGTTACAGCAATCATCTTAAGATATGGACAGCGGTCAATTTCTACTTTTCTAAACAGATTCTTATTTGTAATAACAATATCTGCATCCTTACAAAGAGAAATGACATCTAACTGGTCTACATTTTCATGATAAGTCACTCTTCCAAGATCATCAAAGATATGTGTATCCACATCTTTTCCAAGTGTTTCTACCTGCAAGAAGACAATACGAAGTTCCTGATGTAATAAATCAAGAATTTCTTCTTTTGTATGGTCCTGCATCATCTTACCAAAAATAATACATTCGTTAAAGTCTAAAACTTCAGCTTCATGTAATTTCCCACAAACTTTTCCATCAATCATCTCATATGTGAGCATTCCACCCATCATGGCCATACCTAATGCTTTAGAAGTAATGCCTTCATCATCATTTACGGCCTCTAGAATCACTTCTTTAAAATGTGGATCTGCTTCAATTGATGCTTCAATAACATCTTTTAATGTATCATGCTTTAAAATTTCTTTTCTAAATGCATCATGATAAATAAAAGGTAATACAATGTCATAAAGTTCCATAGGAACAGGTTTTGCATATCCCTTTGAGAAGTTATATAAAATCGCAATCCCTAATCGCTCATCTTTCATTTTATCAACTAATTTCATTCATCTTCCTCCATTAAATATACTTCAACACGTTGTCTTTCTGCTTTCTTTTTATCATCATAGAAGATCAGACATGTTTTCATCTTCTTATCCATATAATCATAACGCAATACATTATAAGAATAGTAATGACTTTCACTTTCTTTTAAGCCACCTGTTGCACTTCCTGCTGAGATATAGTATGTACCTTTTTTATTCATGAAATAAGGCACATGCTTATGACCATGAAGCACATATTTAATATGACGCTGTGTGAGCCATGTAGCAAACATTTCTGCATCTACAAGTGCCTTAGATTTATCCAATATACTTCCAAATATAGATTTTTCACGCCATTGTATTTTTAAGAAGTCTGATTTAGAGACTTTAAAAACATGATGGTGTAGTAAGACCACAATCGTATAATCTTCTAGATTTTCTATACCTGCAAGTTCTGAGTCTATTTGATCTAATTGTCTTCTTGTGATCATTCCTCTAGCTAAGTTACCACCAGCATTAGAATCTATCTTTACAAGTACAATCTTATCTTTTTCTATAACCTTGATCTTTTCACCTAGTAAATAGGCTATGACTTTTGTACGTTGTCTTCCACCAATACTCAAGCCTTTTACTATCATATCATGGTTACCTAACACAAAGGTGATATCTGCCTTATATCTCTTTCTAATCATTGTCATAAAGCCATTGGCCTGATACATATTCTTTGTATTAGGAGAGTTCATAAGATCTCCTGTAATAAAGACCTGCTTTTGATGAGAACTCTGTGCATATTGATCACATTCATCTAATGAATCTAGTAAATTAGAGACTGCTTTCAGCTTCTTTTTAGGACCTAGATGTAAATCAGATAAATGATAAATAAATGAAGAATGACTTTCTTTATTAAACATTGTCTTCTCATCAATTCTCTTTTGTAATGCCTTTGCCTGGGAAATACTATGTAATGGGTAAAAGGATGCATGTTTAGAATTAAATATGAGTCCTCCAGGCCATTCATCTGCATAAAACAAAGCTTCAAGTAGTCCAGGGAATGGGTCTAAGAAAGACAAGTCTTCCTGCTTAAAAGGTTTGCTTATTGTAAAGATATAGTCCACCCCTGTAAAAGAATAGTCTTTAATTTCTTTATTAATACCAGGAATAAGAAATAAGAAAATCTTATCTTTAAGGAAAGAACGGATACGTTGTAAACCTTCCTGCAAATTAGTATGTGTCAGCATGGATATATCCTTGATTGTCATACCAGGACGAATCATGCTGAATGAATACTCATCAATCATATCGAGTTCTCTTATTTCTATATGATGATCTCTTAACCACTGTCGATAATCATTAAAAGATTGGTAATCCAATAAAGCACGAGAAAAAGCACGGTCATGATGATAAATCATATTAAAAAAAGCATTAATACCACTAAATTCATCCATAATAGTACTTCCTTTAAGAAAAAAGACCACATATGTGGTCTTTTAGAATTTTAAGTTACGTGGTGTACGTGGGAATGGTTCTACATCTCTGATGTTAGCCATACCAGTTAAATACATTAAGAAACGGTCAAAACCTAAGCCGAATCCAGCATGCTTACATCCACCAAAGCGGCGTAAATCCATATACCACTGTAGTGTTTCTTTGTTCATGCCCTTTTCATCCATAAGCTTTTCAAGAACATCATAACGTTCTTCTCTTTGTGAACCACCAACTAATTCACCGATACCAGGCACTAATAAGTCACAAGCTGCAACTGTCTTGTTGTCATCATTTAAACGCATATAGAATGCTTTGATTTCTTTTGGATAATCTGTTAAGAATACAGGACCACCTACAACTTCTTCACAGATATAACGTTCATGTTCAGCATTTAAATCAATACCCCATTCAACCTTGTTGTCAAACTTCACATCAGCTTTTAATAGATGATCAATAGCTTCTGTATAAGTCATACGTGCAAAGTGAGAATCTCTAACCTTTGTGATACGGTTGATACAGTCATGGTCAACCATCTGTTCAAAGAACTTCATTTCTTCTGGAGCATTATCTAAGCAGTACTGAATACAGTATTTAACCATTTCTTCAATTAAACACATATCATCTTCAAGATCAGCGAATGCGATTTCTGGTTCTACCATCCAGAATTCACTGGCATGTCTTGATGTATTTGAGTTTTCAGCTCTAAATGCAGGGCCAAAAGTATATACATCTCTAAATGCCATAGCGAATGCTTCTACATGTAACTGTCCTGTTACTGTTAAGTAAGCTTCTTTTTCAAAGAAATCCTTAGAGAAATCAGTATCATCAATAGTTGTGACTCTAAACATTTCTCCAGCACCTTCACCATCGTTAGATGTAATGATTGGTGTATGTACATAGACGAATCCCTGATCCTGGAAGAACTCATGAATAGCCATAGATAATACAGATCTTAATCTGAAGATAGCATAGAATGAGTTTGCTCTTGGTCTTAAATGAGGGATTTCTCTCATAAATTCAAAAGAGTGTCTCTTCTTCTGTAATGGGTAATCACTATCACAGTCACCTTCAAGAATAATTTCAGTGGCTTCTACTTCAAATGGCTGTTTTGCATCAGGTGTTAATTTTAATTTACCTAATACATGAATAGCTGAACCAGTTGCGATATGTGAAACTTCATCGAAGTTCTTTAATTTTTCTTCTAAATAAACAACCTGACAATTTCTAAAATAAGAACCATCATTTAATGCGATGAATCCTAGTTTACCACTATCTCTATTTGTTCTTACCCATCCTTCTAATTCTACATACTCTACGTTATCTGTTTCTACTGCGTTATCTGCACGACAGATTTCATAAAGTTCTCTTACTGTCATAAATTCAAACATTCTTCTTACTCCTTTGTATTTGATTTCATTTTTAATTCTAATTCTTGTATTGCGACAACAACATCCACATTCTGTACCTCTACTCCCTGAGGCACAATAAAATGAGAGTGGGTGAAGTCTACAATGCCTTTAATCCCTAATGCTACTAAGCGGTCCACCATTTCCTGTACATTATCAGAAATTGCGAGAATCACAATCTTACAGTCCTTAGGAAATGTTTTTTCCAAATCATCACTCTTATGAATCTTGACACCAAAACGTTCACCTTCAATATTAGCATCTTTATCATAAGCACAGACAATCTGTCCCACTGTATATTTCCAGCGGTTATATTTCAAAATAGCTGATCCTAAGTTACCTACACCAATGAGAATAATAGGTTCATCAAGTCCTAAACCTAAGAAATCACTGAGCGTTTCAATCATCTCTTTTGTATCATAACCATAGCCTCTTTTACCAAGTGTATTCTTCTGAGGCAAAAAGCCAAAATCACGACGAATAGTCGTATCCTGGATATGAGTAACTTCTGCAAGTTCACTCGATAAGAAGTTTTCTTTACCTTCATGTCCCATAACTCTTAAAGCCTTCAAATAAACAGGAAAACGTGTCATCGTCGCACGTGAAATTTTCTGTTTCTTTTCATTACTCATAGTTGTCTCCTACACTTTCCGCCTCTAAGTCATAATCCGGCTTAACAGATAAGTCCAAAGGGGCAAACATATTATATTTATACATAATACTTGCAGCAGATGCAATCATTGCTGCATTATCTGTACAATACTTCAATGGTGGAAAAATAACAGGAATATCACTTGTACTCATTTTTTCTCTGAGACCTTTGTTCGCACTTACACCACCTGCTACAATAATCTGCTTTACACCAAGATCATGAGCAGCAGCTAAAGTTTTAGAAGCAATCGTATCCATAGCCACATCCTGGAATGAGCAGGCTAAATCATTGCCATTGATTTCCTCTCCTCTTTGGTCTGCATTATGCTTTAAGTTGATGACAGCGCTCTTTAAGCCACTGAAGCTAAAGTTATAGCTTCCATCATCAAGTGGTTTTGGAAGTGTATAGCTATGAGTTCCCTCATGTGCCATTTTATCTAATACAGGTCCTCCAGGATATGGAAGATGTAGAACACGTCCTACCTTGTCATAGGCTTCACCAATTGCATCATCAAATGTTGTACCGATGACCTCAAAAGAGAATTCCTTTTTCATATAAACAAGTTCTGTGTGTCCTCCTGAAACAACTAATGCCATTGCAGGATATTCAATATCATTGACGAGTTCATTGGCATAAATATGCCCCGCAATATGATGTACACCAATAAGTGGTTTATTTAAATAAATAGCGAGTGTCTTAGCTTCCTGCATCCCAACATGTAAAGAACCTACAAGTCCTGGTCCTTTAGTGACTGCAATTGCATCAATCTCCTCAATAGAGATATCTGCCTGGCTAAGTGCTTCCTTTAAAACAGTGCTGACACATTCAACATGCTTACGACTGGCAATTTCTGGTACAACCCCACCATATTGTTTATGGATATCAATCTGTGATGCAACAACATGACTTAATAACTCTTTTCCATCCTTAAGGATTGCAACACTCATTTCATCACAGCTTGATTCAATAGCAAGAATAACAGCCATTATTTTTCCTCCTTTCTTACCATGAGATAGGCATCCTCATGGTCTGCATAATAATCTTTACGTATAGCACATATCTCATAGCCATACTTCTTATATAAACGAATCGCACGTTCATTTGATACACGTACTTCCAAACTATAATTCATACATCCTTTATTATGTCCTTCTTTTAATCCATAATCCATCAATAACTTAGAAAGGCCTTTTCCCTGATAATTTGGATCAATACCAATTGTAGTCAATTCACAGTTTTCATAAGCATACCAGAATCCTGCATAACCAACAATTTTATCATCTACAAGAACATAATAATGAGCATAATCATTTGTTTTTAGTTCATGAAGAAAATCTTCTTTAGACCAGGCAGGGGTAAATAATAACCCTTCTAGTCTTTCAATTTCATCAAGATCTTCTTCCTGCATTTCTCTTAATAACATGCTTTCTTAGCCTCAACATCTTTAATATAAGTTGGTACTAATAGATCAACATTCTTGATTGGATCAGCCATCTGACCTAATGCATAAATATTAGCACAAAGATCACATTCTTTTTCATCTAATCCAAGACATCCTACTTCACCTACAAGTTCAAAGTCTCCATATTCAGCACGTAACTGGGCAAAGTCTTCTAAAGTCATCACTTGTTCTTTTATTAATGGAAGACCATTTTCATAAACACCAACAAAGACCTTATGTCCTCTTGCATCAATAACACTTAATGCCTGATTCATACCAGCATAAGCAGCTAAAGAACTGACTGATTTAATTCTTACATCAGACACTGCAGCAAGTGTCTTGGCAATAGTCATTGCGACTCTAACACCTGTATAAGAGCCAGGTCCTGATGTGATAATCATTTCATTGACATTCTTTAATGCAATATGATGACGATCAAGCACTTCCTTTAATGTAGGAATTGCTTTTTCTGATTGTCTTCTAGAACCTTTTTCCTGGAAGGCTTCTAGACACACATTATCTTGATATAAGCCTACAGCTAAATAACTATTTGATGTATCCATCACTAAACTAATCATGCGTAACCTCCCTCACATAGTTCTCATATTTTTCACCGATAGGGTGAAGCTTTAAAGAACGTGTTTCATCTTCATTCTTTATTATTTCTATTTCTAATCTTTCTTCTGGAATAATGTCTTCAATAAACTGTGGCCATTCAATCACACATAAGCCATCATCTTCAAACATCTCTTCAAACCCCAGATCATCATCTGCCCCTTCTAGGCGATATGCATCAAAATGATAAAGGGTCATACGTCCAGAATAAACCTTCACAATAGTAAAAGTTGGAGAATTGATGATCTTCTTGATTTCAAGTCCCTGTCCTATTCCTTTTGTGAATGTAGTCTTACCAGCCCCTAAATCACCTGTTAATGTGATAATAGAATGGGGAAAGATTGTTTCTCCAATACGTTTACCAAAAGCAATCATTTCAGCTTCATTTTTTAAGTTTATCATTTTTAGTTCCTCTATTTTTCATCATCTGCTGATACTTATTATACCACTCCTGGGCAAATCCTGCACGAAAAGGGCCAGATGCATTCATCGTCATCACAATCAAACGATTGAGCTGTTCATGGAATATCTCATCTAATTCATCTGAATATTGATATTTAATACGATGAGCCGCATATTCACCTTCATCTAAGACCTTATAACGATAGCCAGGCCATACCTTTAAATCAAGGTCATAATCAATATATTTAAGTGCTTCTCCATCATATAATATAGGAGAGGCAATATTACAATAATAATAGATACCATCACTTCTAATCATACAAATTACATTATACCATCTATCCTTAGGAAAATAACAGATAGCTGGTTCTTTAGTGACCCAGGAACGACCATCTGATTCTGTAACTAATGTATTATTATTTATACCGATAAAATGGCGATCTGTTTCTTCTAATATCTTACAGCGTGACCACGTACGATGTGGTTTACCGTCATGTTTATAGCAATGGATGAGCACATCCTGCCCCACTAATGAATTCTTCATAATCAAACCTCTTTCAACCTATCGAATATCATAGCAAAAAACAGGTGAAATGTACATAAACCTCACCTGTTTTTTCCTAAATAAAGCCTTTTTAAGTTATTGTTTTGTTTTTATATAAAAAAAACAGTGGTCTCCCACTGTTAAATAGCCTTAAATGTTTTCTGAAGTTTTGGATAAATAAGTGCAAATACTACATAAGTTAAAATAAGTGTACCTACATTATAACCAATGTTGTATAAGAATGAATAAACCCAAGGGTTCATGTTCTTAGGTGCATAGCTTGCAAATAATACAGCACCAGATAATAAATGTGAAATGAACTTAAGGATCATTCCTACGAATATTCCTGTATAAACTTCAGTCTTACCTGATTTAAAATTAGGAATAAAGCCTGCAATACCAAGTGCTGATAATGGTACAAGATAGTCTAACACAACAGACCAAGGTCCATAATATAAAGCAAGACCTAATACAAACTGCATAGCAGTGGCACCAACACCGACAATAATTCCATACTGTGCACCCATTAAATAGCTTGCAAGTACGATTGGTAATAAACTTAAAGTAATAGAACCACCCTGTGGCTGTCCTGGAATCACCTTAAATAGTACTTCTAGAACTAACTGCATAGCGATAAATAACGCAACATAAGCAATTGCTCTAGTGGATAATGTCTTCTTATTCATTTATAAATCTCCCCTTTCCAATGACTAAGATGACGCAAAGAAGTCACTAAAAAAGTACGGCCTCTCTACGCTGGTATTACCCAGATCAGATGCTAAGGGACAAGGCTTTCACCTATCTCAGCAATAAATGCGCCCCTGGCAGTAATGATTATATTACAGAACATTCTTTTTGTCACGTAATCTAAATTTATAGTAGAAATGTTAGGGGTTTCTGTTTATAATAGTGGTGTTTAGGAGGATATAAACATGTCAAAAGTTTTAGCAGTTAACTGTGGAAGTTCTTCATTGAAGTTCCAGTTATTTGAAATGAATACTGAAAGTGTTATCACTTCTGGTATTATTGAAAGAATCGGTATGGAAGATTCAATCTTCACTATCAAGTATAATGGTACTAAAGATAAGAAGGTCTTTGCAGTTCCTACTCACAAGGAAGCAGTACAAGTATTACTTGATACATTAATTGAAAAGAAGATTGTTGAACATTTAGATGAAATCAAGGGTATTGGTCATCGTGTTGTACAAGGTGGTCCTTATTTTGATGGGTCTTGTGTTGTAGATGATGATGTGATCGCTAAGATTGATGAATTATCACCACTTGCACCACTTCATAACCCTGCACATATTATTGGTATCAAAGCATTCAAGGAAGCTATTCCTACTGCAGGTGCTGTTGTAGTATTCGATACAGCATTCCATCACTCTATTAAGCCTGAAAATGCAGTTTATCCAATCCCATATAAATTCTATGAAGAAAACAAGATTAGAAAATATGGTGCACATGGTACTTCTCATTACTATGTATCAAAGCGTACTCAGGAATTATTAGGCAACCCTGAACATGCTAATATTATTGTATGTCATTTAGGTGCAGGTGCTTCACTTTGTGCTGTAAAGGATGGTAAATCTATTGATACTTCAATGGGTCTTACACCTCTTGCTGGTGTCATGATGGCAACTCGTTCTGGTGATATTGATGCATCTGTTGTAGACCACTTAATTGAAAATCTTGGATATGATATGAAGACTGTATTCAAGATGTTGAATAAGGAATCTGGTTTATTAGGTGTATCTGGAGTGTCTGGTGATATGAGAGATATCATTGATGCAAAAGATGCTGGTAACCAAAGAGCCGAATTAGCTTTTAACATGTTTAGAAAACGTGTTGCTGATTATATTGGTTCTTATTTTGTAGAACTTGGACATGTTGATGCAATTTCATTCACAGCAGGTATTGGTGAAAACAGCTTTATCGCAAGAGAAGCAATTATTGATCTAATAAAAGAAGCATTAGGCATCGTATTAGATGATAAAGCTAATGTGGAAGGTCATGGTGAAAGATTAATTTCTGCACCTGAATCTAAGATCAAGGTATTCGTAGTACCAACTGATGAAGAATTAGTGATTGCAAGAGATACAAAAGAATTATTAAACTTATAAAATAAGTGAGCATCGCTTTAAGGCAATGCTCATTTTTTTGTATTAAAAAAGAACGTATAGTTTCTATACGTCCCTTCAGCAAACGGGAATTTGGTGTGCGCTTTATAAATTTTTTCCGATCCACTCAAGTTCGTTCATGGAATCCTTATTTTTTTCAAGTTCATCTCTGGCTGTTGCGTAATATAATTTTTTGAAAAGCATATCCCATGAAAGATATTTTGCCATACAGTCAAACTGCTTATCAATCAGCTCATACTGGATACTGCCTACGGGAGAACCACCTA
>QWCK01000849.1_pt1 | contig 49823 bp, 37 predicted proteins | sample 1972571 | NCBI WGS metagenome assembly QWCK01 (sample SAMN09866710, study PRJNA288562) | Human gut metagenome isolate term2_stool, whole genome shotgun sequencing... | isolation source: gut | host: Homo sapiens | place: USA: California | reverse complement strand
CCTATTGTTTCTTTGACAATAAGCCGGAGGCACTGCCGGTACACGTAGAGAAATCAAGGCAATTGGAACTTTTCTAAAGATTTTCTTATCCCGAACTCGTGTATTCATAGGTTTTCAAATGGCACAAAGGTAATAAATAAAGGACATCTGGAGCTTTTCAGCCTACCAAATGTCCATTACGCCGAAAAAGCATCAATCGAAAAAGCGTTTTTAGTAAGCACAAAACGTCTCTATAGAGGCGTTAAGTGTGTCTCTATAGAGACGTAACGCACAACTCTATAGAGACGTAACACACAGCTCTATAGAGACGTAACACACAACTCTATAGAGACGTAACGCACAGCTCCATGGAGGCATATGAAGGAGTTATTCATCGTAAAATAAAGACATGAAAAAATCAGGTGGAAGTAAAGAAATAAAGACCAAGCCGGCATCATTGGAGCGGAGGCTGCGATAGAGCTGTTGGCGACATTCTTAATCTTTTATTTCCGGATATTTTCTGAACCATCCGTCCCAACGCAGTCGCATGACTCCAAACAAGGCTTCGGAGAAGATTCCACCACTCATCTTGCTGATGCCTTCCCTGCGATTGACGAAGATGACAGGCACTTCTTTTATTTGGAAGCCAATCTTGTGAGCGGTGTATTTCATTTCTATCTGAAAAGCGTAGCCTTTGAAGCGAATATCATCCAAAGGTATGGTTTCCAATACTTTGCGGCGATAGCATACAAATCCCGCAGTGGTATCGTGAACATGGAAGCCCGTGATGAAACGCACGTATTTGCTGGCGAAATAGCTCATCAATACGCGACCAATGGGCCAATTTACCACGTTCACTCCGCTGACGTAGCGCGACCCCACTGCCACGTCGTAGCCCTCGTTGTGGGTGGCATCGTAGAGGCGAGGCAGGTCTTTGGGGTCGTGGCTGAAGTCAGCATCCATCTCGAATACATATTTGTAGCCGTGCTCCAATGCCCACTTAAACCCACGAATATATGCCGTTCCCAATCCAAGTTTCCCCGTACGCTCGATGATGAACAAACGGTCGGAGAACTCTGTCTCGATCATTTGGTGAACAATTCGTGCCGTTCCGTCCGGACTTCCGTCATCAATTACCAATACATGAAAACACTTTTCCAAGCCGAAGACCGCCCGGATGATTTTCTCTATGTTCTCTTTCTCGTTGTAAGTGGGAATGATTACAATGCTGTCGCTGTCCATTGTTCGTTGTTTTTTGCAAATGTAGTATATTTATCCGAATGTAACAAATCTATGTTCTCTTTTTTGCCACGGTAAATTGCCGGTGAGCAATTTCTCTTGTGGCATCATTTGACAAGTCGGTTTGTAAACTTTCTCGGCTCGGCGCGTTGAGAATAATCCTGCAAACTCCATGTCCGCCCCTTGCTCATTGGTCGGGATTTTCCACATAACCTTGATATTCCGGTGTTAATCCCGCTTCTATCACTCGATAGGCTTCTTCCATTGCCATTTTTTCGTATTCCGTTCCCTTTCCTTTCGGCAGGATGGGTTGATGAATTGTCAGACTGATGGGATGCCATACGGGAAAATGCCAGTCCTTGGTTCGTGGCATGACGTTAAAGGAGCCGTTGATGGAGAGTGGACAAACCGGAAGCTGTATTTCATCTGCCAGCATGAAAGCACCGCGCCGGAACTTTCCCATGTGTCCGGTGAACGTGCGTGCTCCTTCCGGGAAGACCACCAGCGACATGCCCTCTCTCAATGTGGCACGTGCCTCATCGTAAGTCTTCTTGATTTTGCTGGCCCCACTCTTATCCACAAAGATGTGGTGCGCATAGGCGCAAGCCACCCCTACAAAGGGAATCTTGCGGATGCCTTTTTTCATCATCCACTTGAAGTTGCGTCCCAAAAAACCATATATCAGGAAGATGTCGAATGCGCCCTGATGGTTGCTCACGAAAACATAACTTTGGTGTGGATGAAGATGTTCTCGTCCTTCCACTTTCACGGGTAGCAGAAGGAGACGAATGGTAAATCGAGACCAATATCTTCCGGGATAATAGCCCCAGAAATGTCCGTTCCCCAGGGCGCATCCAACCACTGTTGCCACTGTTGTCAGAATTGATGCGAGGATGAATAGCGGAAGAAAGATGATGAGTGTGTAGAGGCAATACACCGCTCTTGTCATTCGGCTGCCATGCGAGACTTTTGTTTTCATTGTCGGGATGTCTGTTGGTATCTTTTCGGTGGGAGCTTTCATCTTAATCTTTTTGTGGTGTGTAACGTGATGACGGTAACTTCGTTGGGCATGTTCAGACGAAACGGTATTAAACCGCCCAATCCCGCAGTAACGTATAGATAGCGATTGTTCTCGGAAAAGAGTCCGTAGTCTTCTCGCAGCCATAGTTGTGAAAGTCGCCTGCCCATTGCTTGCATTTGTCCGGCATGGGTGTGCCCGCTGAGCGTCAGTTGTGCGTGTGTGTGAGGAAGGATGGAACGTTGCCATGCCGATGGATCGTGCTGCAGCATGATGACAAAAGCGTTGTCGGGGATGCCTCGCATAGTCTTTTTTAAGTCCGCCTTGTTTGGAAAAGGTGGCAGTCCGTCGTTTTCCTCTCCACATATATATATGGAATCATTGTCTTTGTGAAGCGTCATGTTGGCGTTGGTGAGCAATGTCCATTCCAATGAGTCGCGGATCACCTTTCTCAACCGTTGTTCTTGTCGCGAAAGCTCTTCCGGAGTGCCTTTAACGTATTCCGTGTAGTCGTGGTTTCCCAAGACGGCTATGGTGCCTTTCATGGCATTCCTGATAACGTGTGCCATTTCTTCCACCTCGTGTGGGCGCATGTTTTGAAGGTCTCCAGTAAAGAAAATACGGTCAGCCCGTTGCTTGCTGATGCTATCCATTTCGGCTTTCAAAATCCTTGCACGCCACCCTTTGAAAGTTCCTAAATGAAGATCGGATACATGAACGATTTTATATCCTTCGAATGTGGCAGGCAGGTCATTGAATGTGAGGTTGATGTGCCTCACGCGAATTTGGGAAAAGCCGAAAGTCAGTCCGTAGAGATACATCGTTACCATGAAACAGCTTATCGCCAATCCGATGTAATGTCCCAGGTTGCGATGTGTGTGGGTGATGAATTTCCTTATGAACCATCCTATCGAGGAACAAACGGCAAAGATGGCTTTTGGTCCTACTACTATACCTATCAATAAGAGATAGGCGTTGAGACATGTCAGGTTATGAGGAGCAAAACTTTCTATGGATGCGAGGGCGCAGGTGTAAGTAACAAGGAAAATGGAAGGCGTCCACCAAAGCAGTCGCAGCCACCATGATATTTTGTAATGTTTGCGAAAATAGTGAGCATCGATATATACATCGGACAGCACTATGATAAGCAATAAAGGTATGACAATTCTCGCTATCATCTGTTTAATGTCTAAATGATAATTGTTCGCCTCGATATTCGGAGTTGAATTTATCTCCGTTTAGGATGTGTTGTCCATTGCAAAGCGTATGAACCACTTTCCAATGATATTCATGTCCTTGCATCGGGCTCCATTTGCATTTGCTCTGTATGATGTCTTCGTTCACCACCCATCGAGTATCGGGGCGGACAATCGTTATGTCTGCTTTGTAACCCCGACGCAAATATCCGCGCTTGTCGATGGAGAAGAGGCGTGCGGGAGCATGGGAAGTCAGCTCCACCATTCTTTCCATTGAGAGAACTCCCTGGTCAACCAGTTCCAACAGGGTAGGTAAAGAGAATTGAATCATGGGCATGCCTGACATTGCCTTCGCACATCCTCCTTGTTTCTGAGCGAAGAGGTGAGGTGCGTGATCCGTTCCGATAGTCGTTATTCTGCCATCTGTCAATGCTTTGCGGAGTTCGGTGCGGTCGTGAGTTGTTTTCACTGACGGGTTGCACTTTATGAGTGCTTTCTTTACGAGATAATCGTCATTGGTAAAGTAAAGATGGGCTATCACCGCTTCCAGCGTAACCAAATCCTTTGCCCCCGGCATGTCGAGCAATGAAAGCTCGCGAGCAGTGCTTACATGGGCAATGTGCAGCTGTGTGTTATACTTCAACGCCAATTGCACCGCGAGACTTGAGGATTGCCAACAAGCTTTCTCGCTTCTGATTTCGCAGTGATGCGTGATGGCAGGGTCGTCGCCATACTTCGCCTTGGCAGCTTTCATGTTTTCATTGATGATAGTCGAGTCTTCGCAATGGGTCATTAAGGGCAGGTGCATCTCCGCGGCAGTGGAGAAGATGTCTTCCAAGGCCTTGCGTCGATCAACCAGCATATTTCCTGTTGAGGCACCCATAAATAGTTTTACACCGGGTATGTCATGAATGTTCAATTGCTTGATGAGAGGACTATTGGCGTTCGTCGCACCGAAAAAGAAACCATAGTTTACGTGACTACTTCGCTTTGCCCTTGCAAACTTATCGTTGAGTGCTTCCGGCGTTGTTGTTTGCGGAAGTGTATTCGGCATTTCGCAAAAAGAGGTAACACCACCATATGCTGCTGCTCGGCTTTCACTCTCCATGTCTGCTTTCGCTTCCATTCCCGGCTCCCGGAAGTGAACGTGGGTGTCGATAATTCCGGGTAATACAAAACAACCCGTGGCATCGATGACCTCATCGAATGTGCCACGGGCAGACTGTTTGTCTTCGGTTATTTCATCAATCCTATCGTTTTCTATGGCGATTGTGCCCTTAAACACACGCCCTTCATTAACGATTATTCCGCCTTTAATGAGTTTCCTCATCGCTGTGTCCTGTTATGAGATTATAATTTATTCTCTCCCTTGTATGGTGTCGCCCGCCATTTCTGCAGGAGTGGGAGGTGTAACACCGGCAGTCGGTGCGTCATTGCCTGCTGCTGGCAACGGTGCCGGATGAGAGTCGGCTGTTCCATTCATTTCTTTTTGTGCCTGTAGAAAGTTATTATAGAACTCCTTGATATGAGGATTCTCCTTAAACTTTTCCGGTGCTTTCGTCATGATATACTCCACCCACGCCGGAAGTTGGTTTAAGGCGTACATATATAGATAATCGTTCATCCAAACGGGATAAGCATCCGGTGTGGTATCGTAGGTAACGCGAGTGAAAAATCCCCAAGGAGCAAGGATGTTGTCAAAATTCTCTGTAACAAAGTTGGTGAATAGCTCGTCTCCCGCTGCATACACTTTTAGAGCTTTCTTTATTAAGCGTGCATTAACCGTTTCCTCGTCTTGTCCGTTGAGAATGGCAGCACTCTCTTCATGGTCTATTTCGGTATATTGGTTGCGTAGTTGGGTAAACTTTGTCCAAAAGGCGTTCAGCTTTTCATTTAGCGGGGTTCCGCTTACGCTCTGTTGCGTGTTGTCTAATTTCAACACGATGTCGCCTTCTTCCACTACAATGGGGAACTGAAGGTTGATATCGTCCATGAAAACCTGTGCCACCTTTGCGGAATCCACAGATCCGTGGAAGATGAATTCGCCGTGTACTACATCGCACGAGTCAAGGTTTAACAATGAGTCGGCGTGCGACATCTTCAGATATAATTTCCTTCCGTCCAAACCGGAGACATTGGAAGTACCCTGAATATTATAAGATTTTGCGCATGAGGCAAAAACTACGAGCGAAATAGCGGCATAAAGAATCTTGTTCATATACATTTTCCTTGTTCACCACAAATATACAATGTATAGTTGATGTTACGAAAGTTTTTCATTCAATTTAAAACTAATCAATCCTTTTTTAGTGTTTTTTCATCTTGTCGCTCGCTGTCCTTGCCCAATTCATAGCTAATTCGATGAGTGGTGTAAACTTCTATGACTGCGGAAATGAGCAAAATCACCACCCAATTATGATGAAACACGTTCACATAAGTGGTATAACCACCAATCGACTTTGAAAACAAAGGCTCAATAAAGGAATAGGAGTCTTCCACCATGAATAGACCTGCGAGAATAAACCCGATATTGGCTATTGACATAATCTTGCGCAGTCGTTTTATGGTAATGCTATTCCCTGAATATTTCTGATGCATCTGCATGAGACCGAAGAAGACAGCCCCCACCAACATCAACCAACAAGCCACCGGTTGCCAAAGAAGAAAAGCATATAATCCCGCACCCGTTACCATCAGGACGCCACCTACCATAAACAATAAGCTCTCAATTTTATTCAACCGGTTCATCATGTTTGTTGTCTGTCGCTTGTTCATCATCGCTAAGTACAAAGATGTCCTCGTCATCGGCTTTCATAAAGTAACGCTCGCGAGCAATCTTTGCCATCGCATTGGGATTGCGCTTTATTTCTTTCAGTAATTCCGTGTCTTGACGATATTGCGTCTCGTATTTGGCAATCTCCGCCTTTAAGTCTTGTATTTGATAAGCGTACTTTATGAGTTTGGTGAAGCTGTTCTCATCCAGCACACCCACGACCAGCACGCCCAGTATGATGACAATATGATACTTGAACTTGCTGAGAAAATAAAAGATATGTCCCGTAAATCGACTCACGCAATCAGCTGTTAGTGAATTTGCATCCATGACAGCGGAAACTCCTCGGAGACTGTCCGAACGACCATTCACCGCTATCCTTTGCAAAAGTAATCAAAAGATTTGAGAAAGGTAGCGTGTTGAATAAGATTTTTGGCAAATTAACAATTAATTCCCTCTGCCCCTAATCTCCATGTCTTAACTTTTTGTTACCTTTGCAAAAACTATCAATGATTTATATATGGACGAATACATCGTTTCTGCGAGAAAATACCGCCCCGTTACTTTCGATTCGGTGGTGGGACAGCAGGCACTTACCACCACGCTGAAGAATGCGGTGAAGAGCAGGAAACTGGCTCACGCCTATTTGTTCTGCGGACCGCGCGGAGTAGGGAAGACTACTTGTGCGCGCATCTTCGCCAAGGCCATCAATTGTGCGCATCCGGCGGCGAACGGCGAAGCTTGTAACGAATGTGAAAGTTGCAAATCCTTCAACGAAGGGCGAAGCTATAATATTTTTGAACTGGATGCTGCCAGCAACAACTCGGTGGAGAATATCAAATCGCTGATGGAACAAACACGTATTCCTCCGCAAGTGGGGAAATACAAGGTTTTTATTATCGATGAGGTGCACATGCTCTCCACGGCGGCTTTCAACGCTTTTCTCAAGACATTGGAGGAACCGCCGGCTCATGTCATATTCATTCTTGCCACAACAGAGAAACACAAAATACTCCCCACTATTCTCTCGCGTTGCCAGATTTATGATTTTGAACGCATGACCGTTCCCGACATCATTGAACACCTGAAGGAGGTGGCAGAAAAGGAAGGTATAAAATACGAAGAACAAGCCCTGAACATCATCGCGGAGAAAGCTGATGGCGGAATGCGCGATGCGCTTTCCATCTTTGATCAAACGGCAAGTTTCTCGCAAGGCAACATTACCTATCAAAAGGTGATAGAGGATCTTAACGTTCTCGATGCAGATAATTATTTTCGCATTGTGGATTTAGCCATGGAAAACAAGGTGAGTGAAATCATGGTCTTGCTCAATAACATTATTAATAAGGGATTTGATGGAGGACACCTTGTTAACGGACTTGCCAGTCATGTACGTAACGTGCTCATGGCGAAGGACGAACAAACATTGCCTTTGCTTGAAGTGAGCAAGCAACAAGCCGAGCGTTACAAGCAACAAGCCGGGAAATGTCCCACGAAGTTCCTTTATAAAGCCTTGCGGCTGATGAATCGTTGCGACATTGAATATCGGCAAAGTTCTAACAAACGATTGTTGGTGGAAATCACGCTTATTCAGGTGGCGCAAATCACTCAGGAAGATGACGACGTTCCTGCCTCGGGGCGTAGCCCTAAACGTTTGAAATCCCTGTTTAAGAAACTTGTCATCAACGCTCAGCCTAAACCGGTCAGACAGGTGTCCGGGGCGAGCCGCAAAACCATCTCTCAACCCTTGGCAACCCAAGGAGAAATGGTTGATGATTCCCCACGCCAGACACATGAGACGAAAAAGTCAGCTGCTGGAGGTGGGGGTAGCATGCCCAAGATGAATTTGGGCACCATCGGGTTGTCGTTTAACCATCTTCTCAACGAGAACAAACCAAAGGAGAGTAAGGAAGATGATGTGAGCATAACCAACAAAGACGAGAGTCAGGACTTCTCTTCGCAACAGCTTCTCATGGAGTGGCGGGGAATGTGCACGCGCATTGGGAAATTTAACATCGGGCTGGCACAGCGAATGAAAAATCTGAAGCCCGTCATTACGGAACATCCTAAGATAGAAGTCGTTGTTGAAAACAAGATTTTATTGGAGGAAATGCTTGCCATTCGCAATCGAGTCAGAGCCACCATGGCAAAACAACTTCATAACGGCAATATAGAAGTTACCATCAGGCTCGCCAAAGCAGAAGAGATAAAGCCGGTTCTCACGCCTCGTCAGGAATTGGAACGGCTGCAAAAGGAAAACAACGCTGTTGCGAAGCTCATCGTTGATTTGGATTTGGAATTAGCATAAACCATCTGAAGCTAAAAAAATCGAAACTCGAAATTGGTTGATGTGTGGATTGACTTGCATCATGAAAAATCGGATTGGGATTTTCCATTCGATAATTTTGCTGTTTTCAAAGTTTTGCAGTATCTTTGCAAACACTTTATGGCTCCGTAGCTTAGCTGAATAGAGCGCAGGATTCCGGTTCCTGAGGTCTTGGGTTTGAATCCCAACGGAGTCACCAACAAGAGACTTTGCCATTATGTGGAGGTCTCTTTTTTTTGTTAATGAAATTTGTTCAAACGTAAAATCCATATTCGCGATTGGTTGATAAACGGTAACTCCAAGTTTAGCCCTGCGCGGCATCCGAATAATGCCTCTGCGGACGATATTAATATCACGAAAATCCATCGACAAGAACCTCTTTTTTGGATAGATTGTAATGTGTTGATAATAAAGTGCTTATGATGTGCTTTTCAAAAGCTTAGCTTTTGCACTCTAAACGCTTAGCTTTTGCGAGCCAAAAGCTAAGCTTTTGTAAGGCAAAAGCTCATCAATGAACAACCGAACACAAAATTAAGAGAATCGAAAGGATTGCCCGCATTGTTTTTCTCCAAAAATAAATCCAATAAGTTTTTGATATGCATAAAGTTTTTTTTAACTTTGCAACTAATAGAAATAACTAAAATTCCCAAGATATGATGGAAATAGCAGAAAGATTTATAAATTATACGAAGTTCGACACACAGTCTGCCGATGAGTCGGAAACAGTACCCAGCACCGCGAAACAATTGATTTTTGCGAAATACCTGAAGGAAGAACTCGAAAGAGAAGGCTTTAAGGAAATAGAGATGGACGAGATGGGGTATATCTACGCCACGTTGCCCGCTACCACGAAGAAGGAAGTTCCCACCATTGGGTTTATTGCTCACTACGACACGGCACTGGATGCCAGTGGGGCAAATGTCAAGGCACGCATCGTGAACAACTATTCGGGTGGCGATATACAGTTGAATGAAAACATGGTCTCATCGCCGAAAATGTTTCCGGAACTATTGGAACATAAGGGCGAAGACCTTATCGTTACCGATGGTACCACACTGCTCGGTGCCGACGACAAAGCGGGTATTGCCGAGATTGTACAAGCCATGTGCTATCTGCGCGACCATCCGGAAATTGAACATGGAAAAATCCGCATGGGCTTCAATCCTGATGAGGAAATCGGTATGGGAGCGCACCACTTCGATGTGGAGAAATTCGGTTGCGAATGGGCGTACACGATGGATGGTGGCGACCTCGGACAATTGGAATACGAGAATTTCAATGCCGCCGGTGCGAAAGTGCTCATCCATGGTGTAAGTGTACATACCGGTTACGCAAAGGGCAAGATGGTGAATGCAAGCCGTTTGGCTGTGGAGTTCAATCAGATGTTGCCACAGGACGAGATACCCGAAACTACTGAGGGGTACGAGGGCTTCTACCATCTGCTCGGTATTGAAAGCCGTTGTGAGGAAGCCAAGCTCAACTACATCATCCGCGACCACGACAGAGAAAAGTTTGAGAATCGTAAAAAGGTGATGGAAGAGTGCGTTCGGAAGATGAACGAGAAATACGGTGAAGGTACGGTGGAGATAAAGCTGAATGATCAGTATTACAACATGAAGGAAAAGATAGATCCGAACATCCATGTCATCGACCTTGTGGTAAAAGCGATGGAGCAAGCAGGCGTAACTCCGCTTGTACAACCCATTCGTGGCGGTACGGATGGCGCGCAACTCAGTTTCAAGGGACTGCCATGCCCGAACATCTTCGCGGGAGGCGTAAACTTCCACGGACCTTACGAGTTTGTTTCCATTCAGGTAATGGAAAAGGCAATGCAAGTTATTATAAACATCAGCAGGCTGACTGCCGAATATAACGACTAATCCCCTGTTTCGATACCCGTTGCTCAATTTCTGCCGAAAAGTTGTTAAAGGGGCAATGGGTATCGATACTTTTTTGCAAATCATCGTATTTATCTAATGGTAAGCCGGCACGTAGTAAATCTTCCCACCTTTCGGGATGGAGTAAGAACGATTCAAAGCTTTTGTATATGTCAGAACTTCCCGACCTTGTAAAGGATCTTGCACTCATCCTCGTCGTTGCCGGATTTGTAACGATTGTATTCAGGAAACTTAACCAGCCGTTGGTATTGGGATATATCGTCGCGGGCTTTCTCGTCTCGCCTCACATGCCCTATCTGATGCAGGTGATAGATAAAAGCGACATACAAATCTGGGCAGACATTGGTGTTATCTTTCTGCTTTTTTCGCTCGGACTCGACTTCTCTGTCAAGAAGATACTGAAGATGGGAGCATCGCCCATCATTGCCGCCTGCACCATTATTCTCTGTATGATGGTGCTCGGTATTGGCGCAGGCTACTTCTTTGGATGGAAAAAGATAGATTGCATCTTCCTTGGCGGCATGCTCTCCATGAGTTCCACCACCATTATATATAAGGCGTTTTCCGATATGGGACTCTCGCAGCAAGGATTTGCCGCATCGGTGATGAGTGTGCTCATTCTTGAGGATATCCTTGCCATCGTGATGATGGTGATGCTGAGTGCGGTGGCAGAAGGAACGAATCCTGCCGGCGGGCAGATATTGATTAGCTTGATGCGCATTGGCTTTTTTCTCATTCTCTGGTTTGTCATCGGTCTTTTTGCCATTCCCATATTCTTGCGTGCAGTTCGCCAATATTTAAACAACGAAACCCTACTCATTGTGGCATTGGGCTTCTGCTGTCTGATGGCGGTGGTGTCCACTCAAGTGGGATTTAGTGCCGCTTTTGGAGCGTTCGTTATGGGCAGCATCCTTGCCGAGACCATAGAAGCAGATAAGATTATCAAACTTGTGGAACCGGTGAAGAATCTGTTTGGAGCCATCTTTTTCGTATCCGTGGGCATGTTGGTCGATCCGGTTGTTCTCGTGAAATACGCCCTACCCATAGTCTTGCTTGTACTTACCATCTTGTTCGGTCAGGCTGTTTTTGGTACGATGGGCTTCATGTTGGGAGGTCAGTCGTTGAAAAATGCCATGCGTTGCGGTTTTTCCATGGCGCAAATCGGTGAGTTCGCTTTCATCATCGCCTCTTTGGGATTGTCGTTGGGCGTGATTAGCGATTTTCTTTATCCGGTTGTAGTTGCGGTTTCGGTGATCACAACATTCCTCACACCTTACATGATCCGTGGTGCCGAGCCGTGCTACAACCTTTTGCTTCGTCGTCTTCCCAAGCGATGGGTAAGGCGTTTGGCACATATTTCCGATAATACTTCCGAGCCATTGGCGAACGACAGTCAATGGAAGAGCCTTATACGTGCGATGGTGGTCAATACGTTGATTTACGGGATTTTATCCGCGGCAACCATTACGCTGATGTTCTCGTTGGCATTGCCATTCTTTCGCCGATTGTCAATCGGTATTACGGGAACACATTGGGCGGGGAACGTGGTTTGCGGATTGCTCACCATGTTGCTGATTTCGCCTTTCCTGCGCGCCATCGTGATGAAGAAAAACCATTCGGAGGAGTTCAAGACTTTGTGGACTGTCAATCGAATCAATCGCCTTCCACTTGTTTTTACCGTCTTGGCACGCATGATTATCGCGTTGGCATTCATTTTTTACATCTGCAACTTTCTCACGCGCTTCAAGAATGCAGTCCTCATTGTCATTGCCATCGCCTTTCTTATTCTCATGATTCTCTCACGAAGTCTGAAGAAACGAAGTATTACGCTGGAACGTCTGTTTGTGCAAAATCTGCGCAGTAGAGAAATAGAAGCTCAGGTAAAAGGTCGCCGTCGTCCGCTCTTTGAGGGGCATTTGCTCGATCGCAACATTCACATCGGTAGCTTTGATGTGCCGGAAGATTCGACATGGGCGGGAAAACCACTTCAAAAGCTCCAGCTGCGCAATCGCTTTGGTGTGCATGTGAGCAGTTTGTTGCGTGGTTCTCATCGCTTGAATATTCCGGGAGGCAATACCATTCTGTTCCCCGGAGATAAGATACAGGCGATTGGAAACGATGAGCAGCTTGCCTCCCTCTCTGTTGCAATAGGACATGAGGTTCATCCTGAGGAAACCGACATAGAGAAGCGGGAAATGGTGTTGCGACAACTCACTCTATCTGCCAAGAGCCCTTTCATTGGGAAAAGCTTGCGCGAGAGTGGCATTCGCGACCAATACAACTGTATGGTGGTCGGCGTGGACGAAGGGCAGCGACATCTTACGCTCATTAGTCCCGACAGGGCACTGCAAGTTGGTGATATGCTGTGGATAGTGGGAGAGAGGGAGAATTTGAAACGAGTGAAAGAAACGAATTGAGACCTATGTTTTTGAATTTATTGATTATCTTAGTGGGGATTGTTTTGGTGCTCTGGGGAGCCGACCGGCTTACGGATGGTGCCGTGGGAATAGCTGAACGAATGCACATTCCGGAAATCGTTGTTGGATTGACGATTGTCGCGGTGGGAACAAGTATGCCTGAATTTTGTGTTAGTTTGGTTTCTGCCATAAAAGACACACCCGATTTGGCTGTGGGAAACGTTGTCGGCTCGAATATCTTTAATACCCTGTTGATAGTGGGAGTAGCGGCTCTGTCGGCTCCCATGACCATTCTCAAGACAACGGTGGGAAAGGACATACCGTTTGCGCTCGTGGCATCTGTCATCTTAATGATGATGTGTTTCGATGGTGAGATAGGACGATGGAATGCTGCCGTTCTCTTTGTGCTTTTTCTGATATTCATGTTCATGACATTGCGTGGAGCGCAGGTGAAGAAAAGCGAAATGGAGCATGACAGTGAACAGATGCAATCCGAAAGGAAAACAAAGGTCGCGATGTCGCCCCTTGTTTCTGTTGTGTGGATGATTGTAGGGTTGGCTGCTCTCATCGGAGGAAGTAATCTGTTCGTGGAAGGAGCTACGAAAGCTGCCGCCTCACTGGGCGTTTCGCAAGCAGTCATCGGACTGACCATTGTTGCCGGAGGAACGTCGCTTCCGGAATTGGCTACCAGCGTGGTGTCGGCTCGCAAGGGAAACAGTGGCATTGCCATCGGAAACGCTTTGGGTTCCAATGTGTTTAACATCCTTGCCGTTCTTGGGATAACGGGTCTTGTGGCTCCTATGCACATTCAGGGTATCACCCTGACCGACCTCTCTATGATGGTTGTTTCCATGATTTTAATCTGGTTCTTCTCGTTTACCAAATACACCATCGAGCGATGGGAGGGTTTTGTGCTCACTGCCGTTTTTATAGGGTATATGACTTTCTTGGTTATTCACGCGTAAATCTATCAAATACAAAGATAACCAAAAGGGCCGGATTTCAAGCGAGGAATCCGGCCCTTTTGGTAACCTTTGTTTCTTGTGAATATAACGTGAGTTCGATGAATTATAAGTGTCTGTAAATTTGGTGATTAGCGAAAATTGTTGTAACTTTATGGTATTGATTTACAATGAGAAAGGAGAGCTTCTCAGTTTTATGATAACACCGGGAGATGTTGATGACCGTAAGCCTTTGGAGTACAAAACATTCATGCTACTTTGTAAGTTGTTGAAAACGAGTGATTTACAAAGGGTACTAAAAGTCTTTCAAAAAAGTACAATCTTTTTGCCAAAAAAGTATAATCTTTTTGCCCAAAAAGTATAATCTTTTTGCTCAAAAAGTATAATCTTTTTGCCTAAAAAGTACCATCGTTTTTAAAAGAAGCTAATATCATTGTATGAAAAAGGTTACAACTTATATTGAAAAAAGTAGTATCGTTCCTGTCAGTTGTTCTCTTTCATCATTTAAGATACTTCTATGGAGAGAGTGTCTGATTAGAGGGGACCTACTTTTTGAAAAACAAGCCCGAAGTACCAATTAAAAGGACTTCGGGCGGAATATTTATGCTCTTTTGGTTTTAGCGGACAGCAATAGAACAAAATATGTCAAATCTCATGATTTTCTCGATTAATACCATCTGATGGTGTTGTTGATACCGCTTTGCTTCTCGTATTTGAGCGCATCGGTGAGTGTGGCTGCATTGCAGCGGAAGGTGAAGTTGTAGGTAGTGTAAGGTCTGAGAACGATGGAGGCACTCATGTTGAAGCAGTGTAGGTCGCGTGAGATGGTGGCGGTAGTCATGCTCATGGTATGATTTTCGAAGTCGTAACCTGTGGAGAAGTTGATGTTCCATCCATCGCTGATGCGAATGTTACCGCTGACGTTGAGGGTTTGAGTATATTTGTAAGGATATCTCATCGATTTCTTGTTGAATTTTCCCTGTTGATTTTCTCGCATGGAGATACCATATCCTATGGTCAGCGACCATGGCATATTGAAGCGCATGTAGCCATCTTCATCTGTTTCGGCGATGCTGCTATTCGATTTCTTTTTGGCAGAGTGTTTTCCGCGTTCCAAATTCTCATCCATATTGGTCTCGATGTTTGGATCCACGCCCTCATCATCATTCTTATTGTCGTCTTCATTCTTGACTTCTCCGCCTCCAAACCATTTTTTTAGTTTCTCCGGGGTCAGCGTGAAAGAGAAGTTTTGCGACATTCCTTGAAATCTCGGGAAACGTCCGTATCCCCATTCTGTGTGGTTTCCTACATACGGTTTTCCGTTTTCATCAAATTCATAAGCATAGGTGGCGAACTGGGCATTCATAGAGAACGTGTAGTTCTTCCACCATTTCAAGCGTAGGCGCACGCTTAGGTCGCTCCAGCGGTGGAAATCGGTTGCGGCGTTGTACGACATGGATGCGCCCAGCTCATCGATGAGGCTTATTTTCCGGAATCCTGTTGAGTCCTTATCGCTCTTGATTTTCATCTCAAGGTTGTTGCTGATGTCCCATGAAATCATTTCTGTCTTGTTCTTTCCGGGCACTCCGTACATTCCTTCCTCGTATGGAGAGTATTCCACGAGCCGTACGTTTCCATCGGCATCCGTGTATTGATAACTGTCATGGTATCCGTAACGCCTTGCCCCGAAGTTGGGTGAGTAGGAAAGACTGATTTGTGGCGTGATGACATGGCGTATAGCTTGTATCTTATCGCCGAATAATTTGCGGCTGGGTATCCAAAACCCATAGAACTTTGTGCCGGCTGTGAGGTTCAGCGACCAATTGTAAACGTTGTAAAATCCGGACAAAGTGTCTTTTCTTTCTTTTCCTATCGTTTCATCCCACGAGCGTTGCACTTTGCTGGTGTACATTCGATCGGTGAAGTTGAAAGAAGGAGAAACGTTGAGATAGTTCAGTATCGTGAAGTTGCCTTGTATGGGGATGTTATGCTGAAATCCGTGTTTCCATTCTTTCATGAAATCCGACTTCAGTATTTTGTCTTCTTTCGCATAGATGGAGTTCGACAACTGTCCGGTGTAGCTCATGGAAATCTTCTCATACCATCTTTCCTTGCCCACGGCGCGCTTGCGTTTGAAAGGATTGAAACGGCTGAGACTGATGTTCAGGTCGGGCAAGGTGAGTTGGATGGTTGAGTCGCGCATGTTCTGCGAAAGGTTGGCTGTGGTGCTGAGCGATAATCCTATGCTTGAGAACTGTGTGCTCCAACTCACCGAAGATGTACGTGTGGATTGCGTGAGCGTCTGTGGGTTGTACATGCTGTTGAGGTTGTTGCGCTCATAGCTTGATGTGGCGAAGTTCACGCTTGCCGAGAGCGAGCTGTAAGGATTGGCTTTGGGATCTTGTCGGTGACTCCACTGCATCTTAAAGCTTTCTTCTTGTGTGTAATCGGGTAATCCTTTGTCGCCTGTCTTCGTACTTTGATAGCTGACGAGGATAGATCCCGAGTAGCGATACCTTTTGCGATAGTTGCTTGCGGCACTCACTCCCCATGAGCCCCTCGTATAGATTTCTCCCAGCAACTTTAAGTCCCATTTGTCGTTGATGGCAAAGTAGTAGCCGCCATCGCGAAGATAGAAACCCCTGTTCTGTTCCTCACCATAGCTGGGCATGATGAAACCGCTGGAATATTTCTTGGAGAAGGGGAAGAAACCATATGGTATTGCGAGTGGGAGAGGGACATCTGCTACCACAAGGTAAGCCGGTCCGAAGACGACATCCTTTCCCGGGCGCACTTTGGCGCGCGACAAGGCGATGTAGAAGTCGGGATGTTCCAAGTCGCATGTGGTATATCGACCACGCTGCATGTAAACCATGCCGGTGGAGTCGCGTTTGGCTTTCTCCCCACTGAGGAACCCATCATCCTGTGCCGTGTAAACGTCTTTTATCATTCCCTTTTGCGACTTGAAATTGTAGGCCATCGTGTCGCTGGAATATTGTTGTTCGCCCAATGAAAACTCCGGTTTCCCCTTGATTCCGCCTTCCGAAGTAGAGTCTGCCGTGCCTGTGGCGTGTACCAAGTTGCTGTCTAAATTTAACACCACCTTGTCGCTCGACAGCTTCATGTTTTGGTAATCTACCTTGGAGTTTCCATAGAGATACGCCACTTGTGCACCGGCGTCATAGACCAGTGAGTCTTCTGCTGAATAATTGATGGGTGATTCTATTCCGTTCGATCGCGCTCGCATTACACTGTCTGCCCGTATGGAGTCGTCTATTGCTTTGTTGTGCTGATAGATTGCCCGTTTCAGCGAGTCCATTCTTGTCGTGTCGGTTTTTGAGAGCGTTACCAAAGTTGTGTCATTGTCTCTATCTTGCTCGTTGTGTGTCGCGTTCGCTATGGATGTGCTGTCAGTGGGAATCGTGTGGAAACTGAATGTGTGGAGGGCAATATGCGTGTCAGCCATCGCGAAAACGATGACAAGCACGAATAGGAATATGACCGTCTTTCTTCTCATTGCCTAATAGCTTGCAAAATTAAGCAAATAATGGGGATTATGAATGTTATTTCTTTATTTTAACTTTTAAGGCTCAAACATTCGTTTCCATTCCCTGAAACGCAGTAATCCTTTCTCTCCGTAGCGTGCAATGCTTTTCTCTGCCCGCTCGTAAGTCTTCACCTCATCAAGTCGAGTCTTGGAATAGAATTTGTCAGCATAGCAAATAAGCTGTTCTTCGAGTGTTTCAGGCAAGAAATTCTTGTGCGGCAGCGGAAGGTTTTGCTCAATGATACTTCTCTTTGACAGCCCGGCTCCGGTGTGTCGCTCGCACACTCTCGCATGACGTGGAAAGCCTTCGCTTCTGAGCAGTTCCGCCCCCAATATGCCATGCCTGATGTAAGGCTCCGTGCCATGACAGCAGATGCCGGGCGCATCGCACTTGAAGATGCCTATGTCGTGCAGCATGGCGGCTTCTTCGATGAAGTCGCTGTCGAACGAAAGCTCCGGATGAGAAAAAACAATCTGTAGCGCGCGTTGCGTTACAGATTGATTATGTGTGATGAGGATATGGCGCAGCTCATTATCCTCGGGGTAAAACTTGTCAATGATTGACCGGTAGTCCATTAATTCTCGGGTCTTTGAATATATGCGATCACATCACCCTTGTTAATCTTGGAGCCTTGTTTCGCATTGATTTCAACCAATTGTCCGCCAAGTGCGGCAGGCACTTCCACAAACTCTCCCCATGGGGCTTGCAGATAGCAGAGTTTGTCGCCTTCGGCATATTCTTTTCCGATGAATGGTTCTGTGGCTGCCACAACTTCTCCATCTCCTTGGAACTCCCAGAACACCTGTCCTTTCACCGGTGCCACGATAGCGTCTGCCTTTGCGTGCTTGAAAGCGGTTGCTTCCTCCATGCTGACCTTTGCTCCAAGTTTGGCATCCTTGGCTTTCTGCAAGTCGGCGAGGAAGTTTTTCTTTGCTTGTCCGCTCTTGTAGTTTCGGTACTGTTCGGGGTGCATGGCCAATTCCAGCAGCTCCTCGTCGTCCTGACCATAGTCCCAGCCGTTATCGTCCATTTCTTTGCGGAAGCTGTCGAGTGCGTTTTCAAGTAATGTATGCGGATCGGCATCGGTGAACTCAAGACCTTTCTTCTTTGCCAAATCAACCAATTCCTGATCAATCTTTCCGGGTACTTTGCCACTCTTTCCGAGTATCATTCCCCACATGGCATCGTCCATCATTACGAATCTTCCCTTTCCTTGTTCTATGGTGAGCAGGTTCATCAATGCGATGTTCTTTGTGTATTGGGAGAATGGTGTTACCAATGGAGGATAACCCACGCGTGGCCAAACGTAAGCCACTTCGTCGAACAGTTTCACCAGCATGTCGTCAACGCTCAGTTCCGGCTCGCCTTTCTTTGCGCGGAGATTGTTGATGGTGGCGCGAATACCGCCGAGATCGGACATCATGGAGCCCATCATTCCACCCGGAAGTCCGCAACCAAGCAACAGAGAGCTCATGAGTTTGTTCTGTGGATTGATGAAATAGCCGAGCCATTCGTCAATGAATTCCTGTGTCATGGCACGTGCTTTCATGTAGGCGTCCATGTTGATTTCCGGAACATCAAAGCCGGCGTTCTTCAGCATACTCTGCACAGAGATGACATCCGGGTGTACTTTACCCCAAGACAGCGGTTCTATGGCGCAATCGAGGATGTCGATACCATTCTTTGCCACCTCCAGCATGGATGCCATTGAGAGACCGGGACCGGTGTGCCCATGATATTCAAGAATGATGTCAGGATGCTTCTCCTTTATCATCTTCGTGAGCCGGCCGAGGAATGCCGGTTGTCCGATGCCTGCCATGTCTTTCAGACAGATTTCTTCTGCTCCCGCAGCTATTTCCTCGTCGGCAAGTTTGCTGTAGTATTCCAATGTGTGAACAGGCGATGTGGTGATGCAGAGCGTACCTTGCGGTGTCATGCCTGCCTCCTTGGCCCATTTTATTGATGGGGCAATGTTACGGATGTCATTCAGCCCGTCAAAGATGCGTGGTATATCTACTCCCTGTGCGTGTTTTACCTTATACATTAATTGGCGAACATCATCGGGAACCGGATACATGCGGAGTGCGTTCAGACCGCGGTCGAGCATGTGGGTCTTGATACCTGCCTCATGCAATATTTTTGTATAAGCGCGGACAGAGTCGTTAGGGTTCTCTCCTGCAAGCAAGTTTACTTGTTCGAATGCGCCACCATTGGTTTCTACGCGTGAAAAGCAACCCATTTCAACAAATATGGGCGCGATACGCACTAATTGATCTTTGCGTGGCTGGAACTTACCGGAGCTTTGCCACATATCTCTATATATGAGACTGAATTGGATTTTCTTGGCCATATTTTATTATCTTTTCTTGTTCAATGTTGTCGTGATTGCTCACTGGCAATCCACCGTGCAAAATTAGGAAAAAAAAACTGAAAATCGGCTTATTGCCTTGTTTTTTTGCAATAATTGACTTTCCTTTCTTCTTCACAAGATGATGGAACAAGTGTTCCGGGCGGTGATTTCCTCTTTGTTTGAAAAGCGCGAAGAAGTTGTTTTCAGACGAGTGCGATGCCTTCCGTGGGCCATTGCTTTGAATGGTTTTTCGATGGCTGTCCATGTACGATGAAACGCTATCCCGATTGATAACGATTGCCGGTTCGTTCCTTATGCGGACAAACAGTGCTTTTGCCCCCCTGAAGAGGGATGGAACGACCACGATTGGCAATGTAACATCTGCAATGTTTTATTTTTTTTGAGGGGCTGATTTGGAAATAATAAAGCAAATTGGAACCAAAGCTTAGCTTTCGCAAGCCAAAAGCTTAGCTTTTGAGTGGTAAAAGCTTAGCTTTTAAAATGGGTGTTGTAAGTTGTTGATTAGCAAGGTGATAGAAAGGCGTCAGAAAACACTCTTTTTATCCGCCATATTGTTAGAATTCAAACCCGAAGTTGATGTAGAAATAGGGCTTGTGTGTCTTGTCAGAATATCCAAGAGAGGCTCCCAGCGGTCCCAAGAATTTCAGGTTATAGAAATAGCCCACTTCCATACCCACTTTCGGAGAATGGTCGAAAAGATTGTTAAGGTCGTGCCCATCCTCGTAAGTCCCTAATCTGAAAATCAGGTAATTATTATCAGCTATCTGTTGTTGCAATTTCAGTTGGATGGCAATCCACTTGTTTTCCACCATCTCTACGTGCCCGACTCCCGCGAAAGGCATCTGCTGTTCCTCTAAATAGTGTCCGAACCATGCTCCGCCGATGAAGTTTTGCAAATGAAACAAGGTAAGGTCGGTCATTCTTCCGGCACTGAAGTCCTCCGTTGTGTTTAGTGTCTTTCCTTTTTTCCCTGTGAGCATTCTCCCATAAATCATAGGTTGGAAAGTCAGATGGTTGTTCAATGGGAAATTCATTCTCCATGACGCCTCTACGATATTGAACCCCACGTGTCCGTCGTAGTCCACGAAGTTTTTGGTTACATATCTGTAATCGGCATGAAAACGAGCCCCTTTGGTGGGAAAGTTCCACCCATTTTCAGAGTTGTAATCCACGGTGGCGTGGTAATCCATGAAGTGTAGATTCTTTCTTGGTTGATTGTTGCCCTCATAATTAATTCCCACGAGCAAATCATTGTAATTGATATAATCGAAACGTGTTCCTATCTTCACGTTAAAGTTTCGGATGTTGAAGTCGAAGAGTTGGAACGTGCCCCTGTGCTGGTCATATAAGGCATTGGAGAGCCTGTTGCCGTTGTCGTAGATGTTGATGTCGTTGTGCCTGTAAGTGTAAGAAAGCGTCATGCGCCCGTAAGTCCAAGGCGTGATATTGAGGTTGCTTTTCACCATAATTCTCTTGCCCAGTCGCAGGCTCAGATCTATATCGAGTGGCATTTTGGTGTTGAAGCGTAAAGTGCCGTTGGCTTGCAGTGCCACCATTTCCTCTGTATCGAACCGAATGCTCAAACCCACACGACTCTGTTTTTTTTCTTTTGCCACTATCTTCACATCGTATAAATCGTTTTCATTGGGAATGGGTGTGAAATAACTATCTGCATCCGTATAGAAAAGATTTACGCGCAAGGTGGCAACCATGTCATCCACCTCGTTAAGTGTAATGAATTGTTTGTTTTTGAGTTTGTACTTCTTGGTGAGAAAGGCAATGTCTTTCTCCTCCATGTTCTCGAAAAGAACTTTCCGAAGGCGCATTGTCTGCGGCAGTCCCACTACCTTTGCCGATGCAGGCTTTTTCGGCATGTAATCGTTGGGCAGTCCCAATTCTCTCTTTAGCGACATCAGGCTGTCCCAATGCTTCATGGCTTCCTGTTCTCCGCGGACTATCAAGGTGTCGATTGCCTTTTTCGTAAAACTTGCCGCTGTGTACCCTTTTGTGTCGCATCGGATGAGGATGTCTGTTGCCTGCATGTTCGCTTCGTATTTGTTCATGCAGTTCACGTCCACAATTTGTCCCAATATCGACGAACCGTTTTCCAAATCGTCTGCTGTCTTTGGTTCCCCCTGCACGGTTACGCCTATCACCACATCGGCTCCCATCTTTCGAGCAATATCCACGGGGAAATTATTACGCAAACCGCCGTCCACCAGCATCTTGTCCCCCTCCCGAACCGGAGCGAACACTCCGGGAATGGACATGGAGGACCGCATGGCCTTGGCGAGAACGCCCTCCTGCCAAACCACTTCGGTGTTGTCCACGATATTGGTTGCCACACAGGCAAAGGGTATGGGCAGTGTGTTAAAATTGATGGAGTCGATATAGTTTGCCGTAAGTTTTGAGAAAAGCGACATCAGGTTCTTTCCCTCGATAAAGCCACCCGACTGAAACTTTTTCTTTTTACTGAGCGAGAAGGCCCGGGATAGGAAATAAGTGTTTTGTTTGCGTCGTTCGTCTATACTCTGTCGGTTCATGCCGGCCTTGTCGGAGAGCAGAAATCCCCAATCTTGTACGTGCACCAGCGAGTCAAGTTTATGCGAGTCGTAACCTATGGCATAAAGCCCACCCACCAAAGCACCCATGGATGTACCCGTGATGATGTCAATGGGAATGCCTGCCTTCTCAATCACACGCAGTGCGCCAATGTGTGCCATGCCTTTCGCACCTCCACCACTGAGCACGACTGCCACTTTCTTTCTTCGAACCGTGTCGGCTGGTTGTGCGAAGAGGGTGGGGCAAAGGCTCGCGAAGAGCAAGATAAGTAAGAATTTCTCAAGAGATGACCGCATGACCATATATGATTTTTACTGAATGCAAATGTACGAAAAAAGCTCCGATTGAGAAATCTTTTTCTTGGAATTGTCTCAAACGGGCTTTCTCCTTGCTACTGAGTCTCTTGAAAATTAGCGATTCATTAACTTTTTCTCCGCCATTCTTTCGTATTTCGTGCCGGGTTGTCCATAATTGGCGTAGGGATAGATGCTGATACCGCCACGTGGGGTGAAGATACCGGTTACTTCAATGTATTTGGGAGCCATCAACTTGATGAGATCTTTCATGATGATGTTCACGCAATCTTCATGAAAGTCGCCGTGATTGCGGAAACTGAAAAGATAGAGTTTCAAACTTTTGCTCTCCACCATCCTTACGTTTGGGATGTAGGCGATGCGGATTTCCGCGAAGTCGGGTTGCCCCGTAATCGGACAAAGACTTGTAAACTCGGGGCAGTTGAACTGTACCCAATAATCATTCTCCTGATGTTTGTTCTCAAATGCCTCAAGCACTTCCGGGGCGTAGTCCGTGCGATATGCGGTTTTGCCTCCCAATTGGCGAAGCCCCTCGTCTTTTCTTTCCATATATTGATAAATGTTGTTTTATGCAGGAAGATGTCGCTTTTCAACCAAGGCTGAATATTTTCCAAATGCTGTAGTTGATACCGTTGTCGTAAGTGTCTTCGCCTTCGTGCTCCTTGAGTTTCTTCACTATTCGGATTGTCAGCGGAAGGGCGATGATCTCGTAGAGGGTTTTCAGCAGCACCTGCCACAACATGAGCTTTGGAAGTTCTTCTGTGGGAACAACGCCACCCAATGCCAAGGGGAAGAATATGATTGAGTCGCACGTCTCTCCGGCTATGGTACTCAAGATGGCGCGGAGTGAGAAGCGTTTCCCACCGTGGCGAATCTTCATTTTGCTCATTACGTAAGCATTGGCAAACGAACCGATGATGAAAGCTGCGAAAGACGCTGCCGCAACGCGTGGAGCCAAACCAAAGACGGCATGGAATCCCTCTTCGTTAGTCCAATAGGGCGCACCCGGTATCCAGTCGCACAAGGCTCCCATGGCAACAAAAAAGAAATTCATGGCGAAGCCGGTCCAAATCAGTAGGCGGGCTTTGCGAAATCCCCACACCTCGCACACACAGTCGTTGATGATGTAGGAAATGGGAAAGACGATGAGACCGCCTGTCAAACTGATGCCTAATACCGAAATTTGCTTGGTTTCAAGGATGTTTGCCGCTATGAGGCAAACGCAGAAGAGGATGCTGAAAAGCATGAACAGCACACTCACTTGTTGTTTTTTCTGTGTCATTTTCTTGTTTTGTTAAAGAGGGTTTTGCAAGTACCCCTATGAATAAAGTGAGGCAAAGGTACAAAAAAATCTTAAATAATAGTGCTTTTATCAATCAATTCCTTATTTTTGCATCTAAAAAGCTATCTTTGCGGACGCGAGATAGTCGAAACGTAACATTCAAATAAAACAGATAAGTATGAAAAAGATTTTCTTAGCCGCGATATTGGTGGCACAAGTATTTGTGGCAAACGCACAATCTGCAGACACAAAGCCGTATGAGGAAAAAATGAATAAGATTGAGTCCGAGTTCAATGATTTGCAAACGGCATACAAAGCACTCAGCAAAAAAGATCCGAAAACATTCACCGATGCTGAAAAACAGCAGCTGCAGGCTATCATGACCAAAGCCGACTCGCTTACTGAGGTACAGTTGGCTACCACATTGGAAATCATGCGGAAGTTCAAGGCTACCTCTTTCCCTGCAAAATATGTGGCTGATGCCATGTACGATATGAGTTACGAGGAATTGAAAGAAGCTCTTGATCCGACAAGCGGTTACTATAACGATGAAGTGCTGAAGCAGGCTAAGTCGCAACTTGCCTCTTTGGAACTTAGAAGACCCGGATTGATGTTCACAGACCTCACCATGAATGATATGAATGACAAGACCGTGAAGCTGAGTCAATGGGTAGGAAAGGGCAACTATGTGCTTGTGGACTTTTGGGCAAGTTGGTGTGGACCCTGTCGTCAGGAAATGCCGAACGTTGTGGCAGCTTATGAGAAATATCACGCTAAGGGTTTCGACGTAGTCGGTGTTAGTTTCGACAATAAAAAAGACAAATGGACGGCGGGTGTAGAGAAGTTAGGTATGAAATGGCATCAGATGTCCGACTTGAAAGGTTGGCAAAGCGCGGCTTCAGCGGCTTACGGCATTCGTTCCATCCCTTCTAACGTGCTATTAGACCCTCAGGGGAAAATTGTAGCAAGCGATTTGCGAGGTGAGGATTTGCAAAATAAGTTGGCAGAAATCTATAAATAACCGACTTTTCTCCTACATCTATATTATGATAATGTATGTGGTGGGAGAACAACACGATCGAAAAAATAGAAAAAAGACGCAAAAGTCCCGATAAGTTTCTATACCTATCGGGGCTTTTCCATGTCTAACGCGCTTTCTGTTTGCGAATATTGCTTGGCTTTCAATCTGTGTCAATTGTGTTATTCCATTGCTTCATCCTCATTGCCAATAACGAGTTGATTCATTGTTTGTTGTGTCTGTTCGTAGTTGTATTGCCCCTTTCTCTCCCGGTACAGACCATCTACGATGCTATCGGCGAGCGAGATATTTGGAACGGTAATCTTGTCGCATTGCAAGGCATCTGCAATTGTGAGGAATACCTCTGAAGCAGGAATGATAACATCAGCGCGATCGTCTTTCAAACCATATTGCTGCTTGCGTTCTTCAATGTTCAGTGCTGTCAGTTTTTCATAAATATCTCGCAGGTCGCTCACTTTCATTATCTTGGTATCTTCTTCGCCGCGAGTGAGTTTGTAGAGTTTGTTGATGTTGCCTCCCGAACCGATGATAGTTGTGTGAGGATGTTCCTGCATATAATTGGTAAGCATGCTTATCATCTCATGCTTCGTTTCCCTTGTTACTTGTCCGCTGAGTAGGCGAAGTGTTCCCATATCGAACGAGCGGCTCTGCAACAGCTCGCCGTTATGGAGCAGAGAAATCTCCGTGCTTCCTCCACCCACATCCACGTAGGCATAGTTTCCGTTGTTATAATTCGGGTTCTCCACGATGTTGTTGAAGAGTAGTTTCGCTTCCTCTTCCCCTCGAATAATCTCAAGTTTAATTCCGGTTTTCTTTTCGAGGTTTTTCATCACCTTTTTGCCATTGTCGGCATCTCGCATTGCCGCCGTTGCACACGCGCGGAACTCTTCCACCTTGTTCAAGCGCATGAAATGCTTGAAACCCTTCAGCATGTGAAGCATCATGTTGTAGCGTTCCTTCGATATTTTTCCCAGTGTGAACACGTCCTTACCTAAACGTAGTGGTACACGAATGAACATCACGCGTTTTATGCGCTCAAATTCCGGTGCGTTGTCATCGAAGTGTTTTATCAGCAAGCGTGCCCCATTCGACCCGATGTCTATCGCTGCCAAATTGTGCGGCTTGTGGTCGTCTGTATAAATCTCGGTTTTCGCTATTCTTTGTCTCATCATTTGTAGTCTTTTTGTTCAGTTTCCGCGCAATAAGTCTTGTACAACTCTTCTTGTGAGCGGAAAGGTTGTTCGCCCTCTGTGGGCTTTTGTATTTCGTTTGTTCCGAATCCATCCACGATTCTGGCATTGGTGGTGTCGCGCAATCCGTATTCTATGGTGCGACGCAAATCCTTTCTTATCTCTTCATCGAATACCGGCGACATTACTTCGATGCGATTAATTAGGTTGCGTGGCATCCAATCCGCGGAACCGATGTAATATTTTGGGTTGCCTCCATTGCAAAAGATGAGGATGCGCGAGTGTTCCAAATAGCGGTCGATGATACCCACGGCTCGAATGTTCTCGCTCAGTCCCGGTATGCCGGGGACTATGGAGCAGTTGCCTCGAATGACGATGTCGATTTTTACCCCCGCTCGTGATGCCTCATAAAGTTTGTTCACGATGTCGGTGTCGGTAATGTGATTGATTTTCATCTTCAGCCATGCTTCTTTACCTTCCCGCGCGTTCTTTATTTCTGTGTTCAGCAGTCTTATTATCCGGTTTTTCATGGAGTTGGGCGATACCATTAGCTCTCTGAAGCGCATTTGCGAGAATGGCTTGTCTATGAAGTCGAATACGCGTTGCACCTCATTGACGATTCTTGGTCGTGCCGTCATCATCAGATAGTCCGTGTAGCATTTGGCGTTTCCCTCATGAAAATTTCCGGTTCCCACGCAGGCAATATTCCCATGCTTGGTGGTGATGTGCAATAGTTTGGAGTGGATTTTCAGTCCCTCGATACCAAAGATGACGTTCACGCCCTCTTCCTGCATCCTCTTGCTCCACTTGATGTTGCTTTCCTCGTCGAATCGCGCCAACAGTTCCACTACCGCCGTTACCTTTTTCCCATTCCTTGCTGCGCAGATAAGTGCTTTCACCACTTTGCTATCTTTTGCCAGTCGGTAAAGCGTGGTTTTGATTTCCTTTACTTCCGGTCGCAAGGCCGCTTCGCGGAGCAATCGGATGTAGGCGTTGAAGGAATGGTAAGGCACGTGGATGAAACGGTCTTTTTCTCGAATAAGTGTCAGCAGGCTGTCATCGGACATGAATTCGGGTTTCATGATGGGTTTCCATTTCGGATAGCTCAATTCGCTGTGCCCACAGTTGGGGAAAGCCATCAAGTCCTTGTGATTTTGGTATCTGCCTGCACCCAAGAGGGTGTCCAATTCTTTTGCATTGAGTCGTTCCATGACCTTTTTGCGAAGTTCTTTGGGCATTTCTCGGTCATACACTACGCGGATGGGCTCTCCTCGTTTCCTGCTATCCACGCCCAGCGCGATGCGTTCCATGAGTCCGTAGTCAGCTTCATTGTCCACTTCCATCTCTGCATCTTTGGTGAATTTAAAGGAGTAAGCTTCGTAGTCGCTTTCTTCCGAACCGATGAAAACCAATGGGAGACAAAACCGGATGACGTCGTCCAAATACATGATATTATCGTATCCGTCGGATTCGGGTACGCGGATGAATCGTCCATAGACACGATCGGGTATCTTGATAATGGCATATTTCACTTTGTTCGTTACGCGTCCGGTTTTCTTTACGGCAAGATAGATGCGGTTGTCTTCCAGTACTGAGAAATCGTCTATTGCGTTGAACCAAAGTGGATTGGTAGATCCGTTCAGCTTATCGTAGTAGAGTTGTTTCAAGAACGTTTTTTGTTCTTCGTTAAGTTGCGTTTCATTGATGATGCGGATGTTGTGCTCTTCCAGTTCTTCATTTACCTCGTCGGTGGCTTGTCCGTACTCGATGTTAAATTCTTCGTTGAGTCTTGTTATGGTCTTGATGGTGTGTTTTATTTTCTGTGCCGTTTCATGGCTTACGTTTCCCGACTCTATTATGCGGTTGAGCGATGCCATTCTTACACGAAAGAATTCATCGAGGTTGTTGGAATAGATACCTAAGAAAGAGAGTCTTTCAAGTAAAGGTACCTCTTTCTTGCGAGCTTCTTGCAGGATTCTGTGATTGAAATACATCCAACTCACATCCCTTTCCACATAATTAATTATCTTTTTCTTGGATTTAGTCATTTTCTCTATAATTAAGTAGAGGGTAAATATTTATTCATTCGTGAACTTTTCCATTACGATATCATCGTTTTCTTCTGATAGGTGCAATTGTTTGATGACCTTCTCTCTGAAGCCTTTGGGCACATAAATCCTATGCAGTCGCTCTGTGTCTGCGAAGGTGCGCGGACTGAGGTTTCTGATGTTTCCTTTCAGGGTTACCGTCTTCAGCTTGTCGCATTCCGCAAAGGCATAGTTCTCTATGGTTTCCACCGTGGAGGGGATGATTACTTCTTCCAAAGCATCACAATCCGAGAATGCGTCGCTGCCAATGACTTTTACACCTTCCGGTATTTCTACCTTGGTCAGCTTGCGTCTGCGCGTGAAAGCAAGGTCGCGTATCTCTTCAACGGCTTTGGGAATGATTGCCAAAGAGGCATCCGTCAGATAAGAATAGAGCGTCTTTCTGTCGGATGAGAGCAGCATTTTGTTATCGATAACAAACTTATCCGACTCTGAAACAATGGTATCGGAGGATAAATCAACGAAAGGATTGTTGCCCAGTAGGTTTACCGATTTGGGAATGACGAGCTTCTTCAGTGAAATACATCGACTGAAAGCCTCGCTGCCAATCTCAACCACCGATGATGGGATTACCACCTCTTCTAAATATGCGCATCCCCAAAAGGCATTGTCGTCAATTACCTGAACGCCATCGGCTATCACATAGCGACCTTCCAACGCCTTTGATGCCGTCAGCAAGTGTTTCTTCTTTTTGGAATAATAAACACCGGCTTCATCTTTGTACGCGCCTTTGATTTGTTTCAACGCCAAATTTAGCACTAAATTCTCGAATTTGTTTTCTCGTTCAGCACTTTTTTTGAGAATATCATTAATCTTTTTTTTCTCCTCTTTCATACCTGCTTAGTTTGTTTGTGCAAAATTACTAAGAATTCGGCTAATTTAGCTTGTCTATTCTGTTACAATACTACTACAATTCTGTTACAAAATTGTAATAATATCGTAAATCGGTCATTAAAGAATTGTTTGCTTATTTTCATTGGTTTCTAATCATCAATTTTGGCAAGCCATTTCTCTTGTCTATTTTCAGCATGCGAAATGAGAATTTATGCGTGCATATTCAGAAGTCAATCATCGAGCCGGAAGGCATATTGATGGAGTGAAAAATATGCCCCATGAACATCATTGATAATCAGATACTTACAACATGCTTTTCAAAAGCTTAGCTTTTGCACTTTAAAAGCTTACCTTTTGCCCTCCAAAAGCTTAGCTTTTAACAAGCAATATCTTAGCTTTCGCGAAGCGATGGCTGTCGATATTGCTATCGTGTGAAAACCTTGTCGTAATTATTCCTTAAAACCGATAAGGGATTATCGTAAAAACCCGAATGACACACTTCATGTAAGGCAACCGATTTCTCACCGGAGAGGTTAGCTTGCGTAAATTGAAATATATTTTTAATAAGAATGTTACGTGTATTTAACAATTGATATGTAATTTTGCGCCAAAATAAAAATATACCGGTTATGCACAATTATTTGGTGAGTATCGCGGTGGCTGTCGCTTTGATTGCGACACCTGTTCATGCTCAAGAAGAGAACGATATTGATCGGGCGGTTCATGTTCACGGAACAGTTCGCGGTAAGTACGAATATCAACCACAAGACAAGAAAGGAAGATTTCAGGTGCGCACGGCGCGAGTCAGTCTTGACGGAAAAGTGAATCACTGGGTGAGCTACAAAGCTGAGATAGACCTTTCCGATGAGGGAAAGATTAAGATGTTGGACGCTTATACACGACTGACACCCATAAGCAAATTCGACTTCACCATCGGACAGATGCGCGTTCCGTTTACCATCGATGCCCATCGCTCTCCTCATCAACAATATTTCGCCAATCGCTCCTTCATTGCCAAACAAGTAGGTAATGTCCGCGATGTGGGCGCGACGCTGGGTTATACGTTCAACGTGGGATTTCCCATCCGTTTGGAAGCAGGAGCTTTCAATGGGTCCGGACTCACCAATCAGAAAGATTATTGGACAAACAGTGTGAACTATTCCGCCAAGGCGCAAATCTTTTTTCCGCACGGTTTTAATCTCACGTTGAGTACGCAGAAGATAAAGCCCGACCATATATCCGTGATGATGTATGATGTAGGCACTTATTATCACGGGCACAATTGGCATGTGGAATTGGAATATCTTTATAAACACTATGATGCTGGGGCTTTCCATCCCGTTCATGCGGTGGATGCCTTTGTAAATTATGACATTAAGTTACGCAATAAGTTCTTCGTCAAGGTGTCGCCACTGCTTCGTTATGATTTCATGAACGACCATAGCGATGGCATTCGTTATCTTGATGGGAAGGAAAACGAAGCGGGCGAAATGCGCATTACCGACTACAAGCGGTCGCGTGTTACGGGAGGGGTAACACTCAGTCTCGACAAACCTTTCATCTCGGATATCCGACTGAATTATGAAAAGTATTTCTATGGGAAAGACGGCATACCGAAACCATCGGAAAAAGACAAGTTTGTGATCGAATTCATGACGCGTTTCTGACTCTAATCGGCAGGAACGAAACCCATTCTTCAGCCATAGACAATCTCATGCAGTATGAAAAAGCCCCGAACGTCATAACGTCCGAGGCTTAACCTAACAACTACACTTATCTGACTGATTAGCCCACTTCAATCTGGCGAGCAATCTTCTTAATGTTCTGCTCCAGCTTCGGTAAGGTGATAACCAAAACACCATCGTTCATCTTCGCTCCAATCTTCTCCTTGTTCACATCATCCGGCAATATAAGCGTTTGCTCGTATTTGCTGTAGGAGAACTCGCGACGAAGATAATGGGCTTTCTGCTCGTTCACATCCTCTTTCTTTTCCATCTTAATGGTCAAATCACCATCGTTATTGATGTTTATTTCAAAATCATCCTTGCACAACCCCGGTGCCGCTAATTCCACTTTATAATCCTTATCAGACTCCAAAACGTTGATGGCAGGGGCAGTAGCATTTGCCTTGGGCATGTTGTTGTTGTAAAAGAAGTCGTTGAATACTTCCGGTAACCATGAGTTTCTATACATAATCTTTATCTCCTATTCTTTAAAGGGTTGTCTAATGTTTTCACTCACTATAAAGACAAGTTGCATACCAAATGATGTTTCATGTCAGTTTGTCAGAAATTTATGACTTTTTGGCGCATCTCTTCCCTTCGATGGCTTCTTTAAGACGAATCTATTCCCCTTAAAAGAGGTAAAGAATGGAAGATAAAAGAGGGAATAAGCGGATATGTTTGCAAACATATCAATCTCTCCCCCTTTGTTGATGAGGGTGGTTACAATTGCTTTTCCACTCTAAAAACCCATAAATTTTTCGTTATTCTCACATTTCTATCCTATCTTTGCATAGACATTTCCTGACTCATCAGGACTGCTTCTCATCAATGATTATAATCAAATGAACATAAAAAAGAAAATAGATTGCTTCCTTCCTTGCGAAGACCTGCGAACAGCGGAAAAATTAACGGAGCCGTTCCGATCGTGTAGTGCGGTTGAACAGGTTTATTTGCTTATTTCCGACGACATGGAAGCCACCATGAGACTTCCGGAAAACGTGAAAACCATTGCCACAGATTATTTCCTGTCTGCCAAGACAATGTGTGCCATGGCGCATCACGCTTCAGCCGAGTACGTGTTGTTCTGCATGAAGAGTTCACCGGTAATACCGGGACATCACGCTTTGGAGCGATTGCTGCAAGTGGCTTCGGCTACCGGTGCCAAAATGGTGTATGCCGACCGCTATTCGGTGGAAGATGGCAAGACGGTGAAGCACCCCACGATTGATTATCAGGCAGGTAGCGTTCGCGATGACTTCGACTTTGGATCGCTGGTCTTGATAGCCACCGATGGCTTGAAAGAATATGAGCGGTATATCGGCACGAACGATTATAAGTTTGCTGGGTGGTACGACCTGCGCCTGTTCCTAAGTAGGGCGGGGAAGATCTTCCATTTGAACGAATACCTTTACATAGAGGAAGAGAACGACCTGCGAGCGAGTGGTGAAAAACAGTTCGATTACGTAAACCCACGCAATCGAGATGTTCAGATAGAGATGGAAAAAGCCGTTACGAATCACCTCTCGGCGATGGGCGCCTTGATTGATACGGAGAAATACATCCAACCCGATTTTAAAGAGGATGGATTTGAAGTGGAAGCCTCTGTCGTTATTCCCGTTTTCAATCGTGAAAAAACCATTCATGATGCCGTGGAATCGGCACTGAAACAGCAGGCCGATTTCAAATACAACGTGATAGTGGTGGATAATCATTCCACGGACAGCACTACGGCTATCCTCTCCAAGATGGCAAGAACTGACGAAAGACTGATTCATCTTATTCCCCACAGGAATGATTTGGGTATCGGAGGATGTTGGAACTACGCCATTGACGATGCTCGTTGCGGACGATTTGCCGTGCAATTGGACAGCGATGATCTTTATTCTTCGAACGCCACGTTGCGGAAGATTGTTCATGCTTTTCGAGAACAAAAGGCAGCAATGATAATTGGTTCGTATCGTATGTGCGATTTTGAGTTGAATACCTTACCACCGGGACTGATCGACCATACGGAATGGACGGAGACAAATGGGTGCAACAATGCCTTGCGCATCAACGGCTTGGGAGCTCCTCGCGCTTTCTACACCCCTTTGGCGCGAGAAGTAAGATTTCCAAACACAAGTTATGGTGAAGATTATGCCGTAGGCTTGGCTTTCAGTCGTCAGTATCGTATCGGGCGCATCTATGAGGAACTCTATTTGTGTCGCCGGTGGGGAGGTAACAGCGATGCGGCATTGAGCGTGGAGAAAATAAATTCCAACAATTTGTATAAAGATAGGATACGCACCATAGAGCTTCTTGCCCGCCAAGAACTGAACAAAGGTGGCGATGAGGAGAATGAGGAGGAGCTGAAGCCTTTTTTTTACAGCCAGTTGGATAAGTGGAACGACGCCAAAAAGCGATACGCTGATTTGAAATCTGTGCACACACGCACGCTGGGCGAACTGGAAACGCAGTTCAATCCGGCACGGATGGTGAGTACCGGGGCAAAGATAGACAAGATTGCCATTGCCACTCGTCCATGCTTCCTGTGCGATTCCAATCGTCCGGAAGAACAGATGGTGAAGTCTTTCAATGAGGAATTCGATATTCTTGTGAATCCTTTCCCCATTCTTCCCATACATTTTACCATTGCCTGCAAACAGCATCAGCCACAGCGGATTGCCGGACACTATGCCACTCTGCACCGATTGGCGAACGCCCATCCGGGGTGGATGTTCTTTTACAACGGACCCAAGTGTGGAGCGAGTGCTCCCGACCATCTTCATTTTCAGGGAGGCTCAAGCAACACCCTGCCTTTGCGGAGAATGTGGAACCGACTGAACGATAATGCTGAAGTGTTGTTGAGGCAGAACGAGCATGAGAGCATATCATTGATAAAAAACTTTGCTTACCCTGCCATAGTTATCAGAAGTCGTTCCGTTACCACCGATGAGCAAATGTTCCGAATGGTTTACGATGCTCTGCCTCTTTGCAATGGCGATGCCGAGCCGATGATGAACATCATCGTATGGAAAGATGGTGCCGATACGCTTTCCATTGTTTTCCCACGTCGCAAACATCGCCCGGACTGCTATTTTGCGTCCGGAGAAAAACAATATCTCATCAGCCCGGGAGCTTTGGATATGGGCGGTTTGCTTATTCTTCCCAGAAAAGAAGATTTTGATAGGATTACAGCAGAGCATTTAAAAGAAATCATGAGCGAAGTCGTACTATCATCCGAACAGATGGAAAAGGTCAGTGAGAAGATAAGAAAGCACAATCAAAAATTGATGCGTGCTCGTTTTCCATATCGTGAACCTATTGTAAAGGTCGGCATTGTGAGTGGGGAAGAACTACATTTCACGCTCAACGGCACTTTTGATGTAAATGGACGAGATAGTTCGGGCAAACAAATCGTGATATTGAAGGAAAGCGAAATCCTTTGGCATGGGCAGAAGTATCGTGAACTTTCTTTTGTAGCCAAAGCGGAGTCAGCGTCTATCACACTCGAAGACGTAACCATTGGTGTAAACTTTCATTGGGAACGAAAGGAAGCTCAAACCTTTCAAGGGGATTTGCGCTTGGTGATAGCCAATGACAAGATATGCGCCATCAACGAATTACCCGTAGAAACCTATCTAACGAGTGTTATCTCCAGTGAGATGCGTGCCACTTCTTCGCTCGAGTTGCTCAAGGCGCACGCTGTAATATCGAGAAGTTGGCTTTTGGCACAGATAGAAAAAAGAAAGCGGATGGGGGAATGTAAGCGGACAGCTTTCTCCTTAATTAATAAGGACGATGAATTGATACGTTGGTATGACCGTGAAGACCACACCATTTTCGATGTTTGTGCCGATGATCATTGTCAACGTTATCAAGGAATTACCAAGTCTGCCAATCGACATGTGGCAGAAGCCATCCGCCGGACGTCCGGAGAGATACTTACTTACGATGGGAAAATTTGCGATGCTCGTTACAGTAAATGCTGTGGAGGAGCAACTGAGGAGTTTCAGTATTGTTGGGAGAATATCAAAAAGCCCTATTTGGTATCTCTTCCCGACACGATGCCCGACAATACGTTGGTTTCAGATTTGACCAATGAGGAAAACGCTCGTAAGTGGATCTTATCTTCCCCACAGGCTTTCTGCAACACTAAGGATGCGAGCATACTGCGCCAAGTGCTCAATGATTTTGATCAAGAAACTCAGGATTTCTATCGTTGGACGCAAGACTACGATCAACAAACATTGTCGGCGTTGATAGAGGAAAAGACAGGTATAAAATTTGGCAAGATAATAGACCTCATACCGCTTGAAAGAGGGGTGAGTGGGCGTATTTTTCGTTTGCGAATAGTGGGAACGGAACGCAGTCTTACCATAGGAAAAGAGCTTGAAATACGTCGCGTTTTGAGCAAATCGCATTTATACAGTTCGGCGTTTGTCGTAGAAAAAAGCGACTTCATTAATGGTGTCGCTCAAAAGTTCCATATTGTTGGTGCTGGTTGGGGACACGGCGTTGGACTTTGTCAGATTGGTGCTGCCGTGATGGGCGCGAAAGGTTATGAATACAAGGAAATACTGCTACACTATTATCGGGGGGCGAGCATAGAAAAAATATATTGAACGATGACTGATAACTGTAAAAGGCGCGATTGGCTATGGCTGTCCACGGTACATTTTACTCGCGGACTGCCCTATGTTATAGTCTTTTTGGTATCGTTGGTTTTTTATAATCGTATGGGGCAGTCGAATGGTACCATCACACTCAACACCTCGTGGTTTTTCGTTCCTTTCATTCTCCGCCCCCTTCTTGGACGCGTGGTGAACGGCTACTCTACAAGGCGTTCTTGGATATTGGCGATGGAACTGCTGATGGCTTTTTGCATGTTTGGTGTGGCGAGCAGCATCTCCTCCCGGCATTGGTCATTGCTCACTGCGGTGTTTTTTTTCATCATGGGATGTGGTGCGGTGGTGCATGATGTAGCGATAGCTCGGTTCTATAGACAGTATCTTAACTCGCGTCAGACGCGTATGCCCGGAGTCTTTGGTGCCTTTCTGCTCTTGTCGGTGGTTGTTGGTTTGGGCATCCCCACGATGATAGCCGGCAATTTGGAAGTGCTGAAACGGTCGGTAATCACTTCTTGGACGCTGACCTTTCGTTTCCTATCTCTCACGTTTCTTGTTTTGTTTCTTTATCATTTCTTTATGATTCCTCGCGTGAAAGATAAGCCCTCCATAGCCCTATGGAGTGGAATGACAAAGCGATGGTGGATGGAAACCAAGACCGCTTTCATGCAGTTGCCGGATTATATGGCTTTGCTTTGTTTTCTTTTGTTTTTCCTAATACCCGAGGGGATGTTCTTTCGCATCGCCCCCTTGTTTCTCATCGATCCGGGTAGCAATGGCGGACTTAGTCTGTCGCCACAGGAATTGGGCTTGACGCAAGGCACATTGGGGGCTTTTGCTTCTATCTTCGGATTGGCATTGGGCGTTAAATATGTACGGCGATATGGTTTAAGACGTTGTCTGTGGTCCATGACGGTTGCGCTCACGCTGCCTAAACTGCTGTTCATCTATCTTAGCCATAATTTCATCTCCACACTTTCCATCGTGAATGCTTGCGTTGTTGTGGAACAGTTTGGTTTTGGCTACGGCATTACGGCATATTTATTCCTGCTATTCTATTGTTCGCGTGGCAAATATTCCGTGTTCAAATTCTCCATGGCAAGTGCGTTGGCTGCTTTCTCTCTGATGTCGTCCGGTTGGTTTACGGGCATCCTACAAGAATATGTAGGCTATCGGAGATTCTTTGTTATTGTGGGCGTTGTTAATATTCTTCCGTTCCTTGTTGCCGCTTTCCTTAAGAAGTCGAAAGCCTTGGCAAACCAAAGCGACTCTTCACACATTTCCAGCAGCGATTGAACTGTTCGCACGGTTTATTAGTTGTGGGCAAAATATTTTGTTTGTCCGCTCGTTGAGAGATGTTATCAATTGTGTTCTGCTTTTTTGTCTTATCCTTTCTCTATCTCGCGCAGGACGAATACGCCTTCGCCGACCGATTTCACACCGCTGACGACCATGAACCGCTTGCCGTACTTTTCCTTCAGCGTGCAGCGGCGAGCGTTGCGACCGATGTAGTCGAGGCATCGGCCGAAGGCGCGGCTCTTGTAGTAGGCACTGTCGGGGTTGGAGACGAATTGTAGTTGGAGGGTGTCTTGCTTGAGCATGATTTTCTCGCAGCCTAATCGTCTGCCGATGCGACGAAGGGCCACGACTTGCATCAGCTCCTCGCCTTGACGGGGAACGGGGCCGAAGCGGTCTTCCAATCGTTTGCGGTAGGCATCGAGTTCCTCGTCGCGCTCAATATTGTCCAGCTCCCGGTAGAGGAGCATCCGCTCGCTGCTGCCGGGAACGTAGGTGTCGGGGAAATACATTTCCAGGTCGCTTTCTATGGCGCAGTCGTCCACGAAGTCGTCGCCCGTTATCTCTTTTCCTTCGGCCATCTCTTCGGCATAAAGGTCTTGGAACTCATCGTTTCTCAATTCGGTCACAGCTTGCGAGAGGATTTTCTGGTAGGTCTCGTAGCCCAGGTCTTCCATAAATCCGCTTTGCTCTGCGCCGAGCAGATTGCCCGCACCGCGTATGTCGAGGTCCTGCATGGCGAGGCTGAAGCCACTTCCGAGGTCGGAGAAAGTCTCAAGAGCTTCCAGCCGGCGGCGCGCTTCGGGATTGAGGGCCGAGAGGGGTGGGGCGAGCAGATAGCAGAAGGCTTTTTTGTTCGAGCGTCCCACACGTCCGCGCATTTGGTGCAGGTCGGAAAGGCCGAAGCGGTGGGCGTCGTTGATGATGATGGTGTTGGCGTTTGAGATGTCAATGCCATTCTCGACGATGGTTGTTGAGAGCAGCACGTCGTAATCGTGGTTCATGAATCCCATGACGATCTCTTCTAATGCTTCCGGTCTCATCTGCCCATGTCCTATCCCCACTCTGCAATCTGGTACATACTTATTGATAAGTTTCTCTATTTCCAGGAGATTGGCGATGCGGTCGTTTACGAAGAACACCTGCCCATTGCGGCTCATCTCGAAGTTGATGGCATCGGCGATGACCTCATGTCCGAAGGTGTGTATCTCAGTCTGTATCGGGTAGCGGTTGGGTGGAGGGGTGCGCATGATGCTCATGTCCCTTGCCCCCATCAGCGAGAATTGGAGCGTTCGGGGGATGGGTGTCGCCGACATGGTGAGCGTGTCGATGTTCGATTTCAGTTGGCGCAGTTTCTCTTTGGTCGATACGCCGAACTTCTGTTCCTCGTCGATGATGAGTAGCCCGATGTCTTTCCACTTTACGCTTTTGCCTATGAGCTTGTGTGTGCCTACGAGGATATCTATTTTCCCCTCTGCCAAGTCTGCCAAAACCTCTTTCGTCTGCTTCGCCGAACGGGCACGCGAGAGATAATCCACTCTTACCGGCATATCTTTCAGCCGCTTCTTGAACGTCTGGAAATGTTGAAAAGCAAGCACCGTTGTCGGCACGAGCACTGCCACCTGCTTGCCGTCGCAGGCAGCTTTGAAGGCCGCCCGCACTGCCACTTCTGTCTTTCCGAAGCCCACATCTCCGCAGATGAGACGGTCCATCGGGCGTGCGCTTTCCATGTCTTGCTTCGTCTCTTGCGTTGCTTTCAGCTGGTCGGGCGTGTCTTCGTAGAGGAAAGATGCTTCCAGCTCGTGCTGCATATAAGAGTCGGACGAGAAGGCAAACCCCTTGTCATGTCGGCGTTTGGCGTAGAGCTTGATAAGGTCGCGTGCAATATCCTTGATGCGTTTCTTGGTCTTTTCCTTGAGCCGCTCCCAAGCTCCTGAGCCAAGAACGGAAAGACGCGGCTGTTCTCCGCTGTCGGCGCGCCGGTATTTGCTGATTTTGTAGAGCGAGTGGATGGACACATCCACTATGTCGTTGTGCTGATAGACTAATCTTATCATCTCCTGATAGGAGTCTCCTGCCGGCACACGGACGAGTCCGGCAAACTTTCCGATGCCGAAATCCACATGAACGAGGAAGTCGCCCGGCTCCATCTCCTGCAATTCCTTCATCGTCAGTGCCATCTTGCCTTGCCTTGCCTTGTCTGATTTAAGGTTGTATTTGTGGAAACGGTCGAATATCTGATGGTCGGTGAAGCAACAAACTTTCAAAGAATTGTCTATAAAACCCTCGTGCAGCGTGCGACTGACGGGTGTGAAGGGAATGTGTTCTCTGCCTGTTTCGTTTCCTATATTATCGAAGATGTCGCGCAGTCGGGCAGTCTGTTTCTCGCTGTCGGCAAGGATGTAGAGCTTGTAGTCTTGCAGAAGATAGTCCTGCAAAGTCTTGGTGAGCAAGTCGAAGTTCTTGTGAAAGAGCGGCTGCGGGGTGATGTCGAAACTTATTGTTGCCTCTCCGCCCATGATGGAAGTATCCTCGGTACGATGCGCGCCGAATTCTATTCGCCTGAAGTTTAGTGCGTCGCCGGTGAACTGATGAGCGGAAATGAGGAGGGAGATACTTTTCAATTGCTCTCTCAACTCTTTTTGTTCCATCTCTGTCTTATCTTCCATCTGCTCAATGACGGCTTGCGAGGCAAATCCCTCATGATAAATTCGCTCTATCGTTTCCCGAACAAACAAAAAGTCTTTCATCACAAGCAATGTCTCTTCCGGAAGAAACCGGGCGAAAGGGACTCTCTCTTCCGTGATAGAGGTAAGCTCAGGCACAATCTCCACTCGCTCTTTCTTACCGAGCGAGAGCTGGCTCTCTACCTCAAAAGTGCGAATCGTATCAATGTCGTTACCGAAGAAGTCGATACGAAATGGCAATTCGCTTGAATAAGAATAAGCATCCAATATACTTCCTCTCACCGCAAACTGCCCGGGTTCGTACACGTAATCCACCTGCTCGAAACCATAAGCTCGCAAAGTTTTCTCTATTTCCGTTACATTTACAACCGCTCCAACGGATAAGGTCAGTGTCTTTTCATTCAGTCCTTGTTTGGCAACAACCAGTTCTGCCAAAGCCGCAGGCTCGGTAACAATGTACAGGGGAAAGTCTTGCCTGTCGAAATCGTTTCCCAAAGCCGACAATCGAGAAAGCACCTCTGTGCGCAGAATTTCGTTTCCGGCGTCGCGCTGTCCGTATTTCACAGCACGTCGATAAGACGACGGGAAGAACAGTACCTCTGCCGTCTGCCCCTTGCCATCCTCCGGCATGGTAATCGTCTTGAGATCGTTGTAGAAATATCCCGCCTCGTCATTGTCGTTTAGCACAAAAAGTATGGTTTCTTGCCGTTTGTTCGCAAGAGAAGAAAAAAACATGGGTGCTGCAGAGCCCAATAACCCTTGCAGGAAAACTGTCTTAACTGACTTGTTTTCCAGTATTTTGAGTAACGCACCTACCTGTGGCAACAGTGCGTAGAGTTGTTGTAAGTCTTGTATATTCATCGCAAATCGCTTGCGCTTGCAAAGGTACAATTTTTTTATGGAACAGAAAAGCCACAAGTAGTGTTCCCTGTCGCCTTCCTCATTACCGAATTCGAAAGTGTCGTTTCATCACGTCTCTCGTTCTACATCAAAGCAATCAATGAAAATCAATAAACCCCAATCAGTCATTAGAAACCACTTTAGTTCTTTTTTTTAATGACTGCCATTAGAAATATTCAATTATATGGGTTTGTTATTCAGCTGTTTGCTGGATAAAAACCATACGCAATGAACTTATATCACCACCTGCGCCTGTCCGAGACAAGACGAAAGACAAGCATATTCTTTGTTTAGTCGGGTCGTTGAAAACACAAAAATCCTTCCCCCAAGACATGAGAAAAGTTCGATAATGTCCTAAATTTTCTTCATTCATCTATCTAAAGCTTACCTTTTGGAAAGCAAAAGGTAAGCTTTTAGAGTGCAAAAGGTCATGAATTGGAGTGCAAAAGCTTAGCTTTTAAATCGCAATTAATATCATACTGATTATCAATAGGTTATGGGGTGTATCTCGGGCGTGGTTTTTGTAATATAATTTCGTGGTGCCGGTCGGGTCGAATGTGCGCTATCAAGTGTCTGTTTGCCATCATCTGAATACGAATTGGAGATATGAAAGGATTGGTGCTATCTGATATAGGAACAAAACACGTCAAGTATCATGATTTGATATGACCTTGCGCGAGGTTTCCTGAAAATCATTCAAGACGCGCTATTGAGAAAGGCTAAAGAAGTTCTCGCTGCCATACGACTCCGAGAAATCCTAACGACCGATTGGGGATAAAGGAACGTGAGCGAAATTGCAAGCGTTGGAATTACTGCAATAAAAGAGAGAAAGACACGAAAAGGAGCGACCTGCTTGTGCAAGATCGCCCCCTTTTGTGCAAAAAAGATTATTATTGCCTGCTGAAATTAGTTCAAGAAATGTATCTGACCAATAAAGTAAAGCACTGCATAGCCGAGAATCAGCGAAATGAGACCACACGTAAGTCCGGTTCGCAACATATCTTTCTGCTCTACGAGACCGGTGGAGTAAGCAATGGCGTTAGGTGGCGTGGAGATAGGCAGACACATGGCTGACGAAGCAGCTATCGCAATACCGATAATGATGGTGCTTGTTCCGCCAATACCATCGAGTTTATCGCCCATGCCTCTACAAACTACTGCAAGTATGGGCACAAGGAGTGCTGCCGTGGCAGTGTTAGAGATAAAGTTAGAGAGGAAATAGCAAATGAGTCCGGAGATGATGAGGATGATAATGGGGCTCCATTTACCGAAAGGAATACTCTCTATTGCAGCATCTGCAAGTCCGGTCCCATTCATTCCCAATCCGATGGCGAAACCTCCTGCCACCATCCAAATAACGCTCCAGTCAATTTTCTGAAGGTCTTTAGCCGTAATCACACCCGTTACCGCGAAAACGCCCATAGGAATCATGGAAACGGTGTTGGTGTCAATGCCTGTTACGGTCTTTGGGATGACCCAAAGGAGAATGGTAACTACGAAAGTTGCCATAACCACCCACATGCGCCAACCTTTGTGTATTTCTCCGGTAATCTCCAGCTGGATGGTTTTTTGCGTGAATGGGAAGTATTTAACGAGAATTCGCCAGCAAATGATGAGCAGGATAATAACCAAAGGACACATGAAAACCATCCAATGCAAGAAGTCGATGTTCATGTTCAGTCCGGCAGGGTCATTGAGATATTTCTGCGCAATGAGGTTAGGGGGCGTTCCGATAGGTGTGCCCATTCCACCGAGGTTGGCAGCCAAGGGAATGGACATGGTAAGAGCAACGCGTCCTTTCTCGTTGGTGGGAAGAGCGGCAAAGACCGGAGCGAGGAAAGTAAGCATAAGTGCTGCCGTCGCAGTGTTGGAGATGAACATGGAGAAGAGACCGGTTATCATGAGGAAACCCAAGAGTACGTTCTCACTCTTTTTACCGAACGGACGTATCATGCTCTTGGCGAGCAGCGTATCAAGTCCCGATTTCGACGCGGCAATGGCAAGAATGAAACCGGCAAGGAAAAGCATGATTATGGGATCGGCAAAGGAAGCCATGATCTCTTCCGAATCAAGCAATTCGCCCACACCGTCGCTTTTGAATAACGCAAATGAGTTTTGAGAAACGGTGGTACACATGATGGTAATAATCGACAACGATGTAGCCCATGCCGGTATACACTCAGTCAGCCATGACAAGGTGGCGAAGACGAATGTGGCAATGATGCGTTGTTGAACTACGGTTAAACCATTAATACCAAATGCTGTGGTCGGCAAATTCCAAACCACGGTGGTGATGCCAATAATGGCGAGCAGCTCCCAAATCTTTTTTTTCTCTACGTGTTTTGAGAGCTCGTTTGAATTGTTTTCTGACATGGTGTAAAATTATTTTATTAATTGATGATTACCTGTTTCTCAAAAGATGGTTGCTAAATTACTAAAAAAAAAATAAAATAGCAAAAAATCGTACTTTTTTCGTACTTTTGCAGAAAATTTAATGTTATGTATAGACAAATTTCATTCTATTTGTTGGTTTTCATTGTTTGTTGCGCTTGCAACAACAATATGAAGAAAGTGGCTGATTCTCCCGAAAAAGACACGACAACCATTGAGTTTAAGTATGCGCAAAACATCAAAGTGGAGCAACAAACCGACTACTTAAAAATCATCTTGAGCAATCCTTGGAAAAAGGGGAAGACGTTGCATACCTATTATATAATAAAGAAAGGAGAAAATCCTGACGTTCCCGATGATGGAACACTGATACATGTTCCCTTGGAACGCAGCGTATTCTTCACCACAGCCCATGCCAATCTCATGGAGATGTTGAACAAGCAAAAGGTGATAGCAGGGGTTACCGACCCACAGTACATGCTCATCCCCGATGTTCAGAAGCGTCTGAAGACAAATGAGATAACGAACTGCGGTGATGGTATGAAGCCTGATATAGAGAAAATCATCGACTTGAAACCCGATGCGTTGCTACTTTCGCCATTTGAGAACAGTGGTGGTTACGGACAACTTGACGAACTGAAGATACCCATCATAGAATGTGCCGACTATATGGAGACTTCCGCACTCGGACGTGCCGAATGGATGAAATTCTACGGATTGCTCTTCGGTTGCGAAGGCGTTGCCGACTCCTTATTTTCAGAAGTGGAGAAAGGTTATCTCGCGTTAAAGACTAAGGCAAAGAAGGCAAAACAAACCCTTTCCGTGCTGCCCGACAGGAAGACGGGTTCCGTATGGTATGTGCCCGGGGGTGCAAGTAGTGTGGGCTTGCTCTATAAAGATGCCAACGGTAAGTATGCTTTCGCGAAAGATACACATAGTGGCAGCCTTGCCTTACCTTTTGAAACAATCTTGGACAAGATGGGGGAGAGCGACTTCTGGATTCTTACTTACACGGGAACATTGAACAAAAAACAGCTATTGTCAGAATATCAAGGTTACGCCGCATTAAAACCTTTCCGCACAGGGCACATATATGGATGTGCGGTGGATAAGATACCCTATTTCGAGGAAGTGAGTTGGCGTCCTGATTGGTTGCTGAACGATCTTTTGCAACTCTTCCATCCCGATCTTTATGAAGGAAAACTGAGATATTACCGTACGTTGTAACGAAAAATGGCTTCAGGATGACAAAAGGTTATCGCATAGGAGGTGTGCTGATACTAGGCATGGCGGTTCTCTTTATGTTAAATTTGTGCATTGGCTCGGTGAAGATTCCTGTTGGCGATGTGCTCAATATCCTTCTCGGACGTTTCGATGGAAAGGAAAGTTGGCGATACATCGTTATGGAAAACCGACTTCCTCAAACTCTGACCGCCGTTTTCTGTGGCGGGGCATTAGCCGTGAGTGGCTTGATGTTGCAGACAGCTTTTCGCAATCCGTTGGCAGGTCCCGATGTGTTCGGCATTAATTCCGGAGCCGGTTTAGGCGTGGCATTGGTGATGCTGCTGCTCGGAGGCAACGTTTCCACCGCACTTTTCTCTGTTTCCGGTTTCCTTGCAATATTGTTAGCTGCCTTTGTGGGTGCAATGGCAGTAACCGCACTCATCTTTTTCTTTTCCATAATGGTAAAGAACAGCGTGTTACTGCTCATCATAGGTATCATGGTGGGGTATGTATCGTCTTCTATTGTGTCGTTGCTGAACTTCTTTGCCACGGCAGAAGGTGTGAAGAACTACATGATATGGGGACTGGGCAATTTCGGCGGAGTTTCTTCCGATCACATCCCATTATTCGTTTCAGTGGTTTCTTTCGGCATTTTGTGCGCGTTGCTTCTCATCAAGCCCTTGAATGCATTGCTTTTAGGACCTCAATACGCTGAAAGCTTAGGCATTAACACTCGTCGGGTGCGCAACTATCTGCTTGTAGTTACGGGACTTTTATCTGCCATTACCACTGCCTTTTGTGGTCCGATAGCCTTTATCGGGCTTGCCGTACCACACATTGCCCGGCTTTTGTTTACCACGGAGAACCACCGGCTGTTGTTGCCTTCAACCATTCTTTGCGGATCGCTGACGGCTTTGCTGTGCAACCTTATTTGCTATCTGCCCGGAGATGGTGGCATCATTCCACTTAATGCCGTAACGCCTTTGATTGGTGCTCCGGTCATCATTTATGTTTTAATGAAGGGCAGATAATCTCTATGAAATCATATTGTATAAATCATATTAATCTTATCCCAAACCGGTGCTTCTTGGCATTGGTTTTATAATATTCATTGAGAATGGAAACAAAGAATTTATCATCATTTCGTCGAACGGTAATAGGTGTACAGTTTCTCTTCGTGGCTTTCGGTGCCACTGTCCTCGTACCGTTATTGGTAGGACTCGATCCCGCCACTGCTTTGTTTACGGCAGGTATCGGTACCTTCATATTTCATTTGGTAACGAAAGGGAAAGTACCCATTTTTCTTGGCTCATCATTTGCTTTCATCGCTCCCATCATTGCCGCCTCGAAGCAATGGGGAATGCCTGGGACTTTGGCAGGCATCATGGGCGTGGCGTTGGTTTATTTCCTGATGTCGGCACTGATAAAATGGCAGGGAAGGAAATATCTGAATCGCATCTTTCCGCCTGTCGTCATTGGTCCGGTCATTATCCTGATTGGACTTTCGTTGTCGAGTTCAGCAGTGGATATGGCAAAGACCAATTGGATGTTGGCTGGCATCTCCCTTGCTGTTGCCGTCACGGTGCTGACGTTGGGCAAAGGACTAATAAAGCTCGTCCCTGTAGTCTGTGGCATTGCGGTAGGCTACATCGTTGCCGTATGTATGGGCGAGGTGGATTTCTCGAGTGTAATAGCGGCACCATGGATAGCCCTTCCATCGGCTTTGTCTGATTTTCATTTGCCACAATTCGCGTGGAAACCATTCTTTTTCATGATACCGGTTGCCATCGCTCCCGTAATAGAGCACATTGGCGATGTTTATGTTGTGGGAGCTGTGGCTGAAAAAGACTTTGTGAGCGATCCGGGATTACATCGCACCATGTTAGGCGATGGCTTGGCTTGTCTGGCGGCGAGTTTCTTTGGAGGTCCACCTGTTACCACTTATAGCGAAGTAACAGGAGCGATGAGTATCACGAAGGTAACCGACCCAAAGGTAATACGCATTTCGGCAATGACAGCTATCATATTTTCCGTTATTGGTAAACTAAGTGCTTTGCTGCAGAGCATTCCGGCGGCAGTATTGGGTGGCATCATGCTGTTACTTTTTGGCACCATCGCTTCGGTAGGAATTCAAAACCTTATCCGAAACAAAGTGGATTTGAGTCAAACGCGAAACACTATCATCATCTCTGTTACTCTCACGTTAGGCATAGGAGGTGCGATTATCGGATGGGGCGATTTCGCTATGAGTGGCATTGGCTTGTCGGCAATAGTCGGCGTACTCCTCAATCTTATCTTACCCCGGAAGAAAGAGGAGGTAAAACACCAATAAGAGCTGTCGCTTACGTTTTCGTTATAGGGCGTGGGGGGATGAGGTTGTTGCCCTTCATCCTCCACCCTACAAGCCCCTGACTTTGTAAATCTGTTCCTTTGCCTCGTTGATTTCCTGAAATTTCTTTTCCGCAGCCTTGCGAATGTCATCCCCCAAAGCGGAAACGCGGTCGGGATGATGTTTCAATGCCATCTTTCTGTAAGCGGCTTTTACTTCATCGTCAGTGGCTGAGGGAGATATGCCTAATATTTTATAAGCTTTTTCTATGTTTCTATTGTTGGTCGGACGAGAACCGGCATCCATGTTCAGCATTGATTCCACATCTTGAGCTGTCAGCCCGAGATAGCCAGCCACCTCTTTGAGCGCGAAGATTTCCTTTGAACTCACCTCACCATCCACTTTGGCTATGATAACGAGATAATTGAGAAGCTGCAGTCGCTGGGAGATATTCATGTGGAAAGAGATTTCCATACAACTCTTGCGAATGGTTTCCTTAAATTGTGACTCACCTTGTTGTTTCTGCATCTCAAAGAGTTTCAAGAGAATGTCCTCGCCTTGCGCCACGGCTTGTGATCCGAAGTTATCGCGAAGAAACCTGCGCACGAACTCCATTTCCGAATGCATTACCATTCCGTCCGCCTTGATGATGTAAGAAGAAAGAACCAACATGGAGAAGAGGAAAGAATTTCGTTGCTCCTCGAAAGGACGCTTCCCAAAAGGATTTCCTTGGTATCGTTTCCCTCCGCATTGAGCTGAATTGTTTTCGGAATCGAAGAAGCCATCTTTGGACTCTTTGCCAACCGCCATTGAGTCATCCAGCATACTCCCAATGCAGTACCCGGCTATTGCTCCCAAAATACTACCACCACCCAGTATCCATCCAAGTGCTCCCCCAATCCATTTTCCAAGTGCCATCTTTGCTTTTATTTTGTTTTATCAGAGAGTCTGAACCTTCTTTTTTCAGACCTTTATCAGATTTTATATCCTATCAATGCACAAAGATAATGCCAAATTTTGGAAAGTCTTTACTCATATCGATATTTTTTTTCAACAGACAGAATAAACCCAAATCGATTATTAGCAACCACTTTAGTTCTTTCTTCTAATGGCCTCCGGTAGAAATATTCAATTATAGATGTTTGTTATTCAGCAATTTACCAACTAAAAACTATACGCAATGAACTCATATCAACACCTGCGCCTGTCCGGGCAAGACAAAAGACAAACATATTCTTTATTTGATCGGATCGTTGAAAACGCGAAAAATCCTTCCCAACGATATGAGAAAAGTTCAACAATGTCCTAAATTTTCTTCATTCATCCATCCAAAGCTTACCTTTTGCTTTCCAAAAGGTAAGCTTTTGCAATGTAAAAGGTCATGAATCGGAGTGCAAAAGCTAAGCTTTTAAATCGCAATTAATATCATCTTGATTATCAATAGGTTATGAGACGTGTTTCGGATATGTTTTTTGTAATATAATTTCATGTTGATAGTTGGGGCGAATGTGCACTATCAAGCGTCTGCTTGGCATCATCTGAATACGAATTGGAGACATAAGGGGATTGGTGCTATCCGGCATTGGAACAAAATGTGTCAAGTATCATGACTTGATACGACCCTGCGCGAGGTTTCTACAAAATCATTTAGGACACCATTGGGAAAGAATAAAGAGCTTCTCGCTGCCACACGACACCGAGAAATCCTAACGATTGATTTGGGATAAAGAAGGATTATTTGATGTTTATTTTCATAATTCATAGAATCAAAGCATTGAGTCCCAAAAGACTTTACCCCAGACAAGACGTGCTCAGATATCGTCCTGCGTTTTGACAAGCATGACAAGCCAATTAATACAGGAAATATGACAGTGTTAAGTGATTCAGAATGCATGATTTTATAATGACAAGCAAAAGCTATGAACAACAAAACTGATAAGTGCTTTCAGGAGAAAACAGATGTTTCCAAAAAGAGCCATTATCCACATCTCGGATAATGGCTCTTTAGTTGTTTATGTTTTACCTCCTTCTCGTAAGGAGTCAGGCTTCGTTTATTTTACTTTATCAACAATCGCCTTGAATGCTTCCGGATTGTTCATGGCAAGGTCTGCCAACACTTTACGGTTGATTTCGATACCATTCTTATGGAGCGCACCCATCAACTGGCTGTAGCTCATATCATAAAGACGAGCGGCGGCATTGATACGCTGAATCCACAACGCACGGAAATTACGTTTTTTGTTACGACGATCGCGATAAGCGTAAGTCAAACCCTTCTCATAGGTATTCTTGGCAACCGTCCAAACATTTTTGCGAGCACCAAAGTAACCCTTGGTCTTCTTTAAAATTCGAGTTCTCTTTGCTTTTGAAGCAACATGATTTACTGATCTTGGCATAGTTTTCTTTCCTTTTAATTTGTTTGACTAATGTGATTTAACGAAGATTTAACAAGTCGCGTACCTGTTTCATGTTGCTCCTGTCCACTATTGTAGAGCGAACGAGATTTTTCTTCTGTTTCTTTGTCTTCTTAGTCAAGATGTGACTGTGATAAGCTTTGTTACGCTTAATCTTACCTGTACCGGTGAAAGAAAATCTCTTTTTAGCACCGGAATTTGTTTTTTGTTTTGGCATTTTTTTATTATTTAAATTGTTATTTATTCATCCGTGGTAACGTATATACCAAGACGTTACGCACAGGAAGCTTGCCGATATTTTCCTCATCGGAAATACTCGGGAAGCTATTCTTTCTTTAGTTTCGCGAGTGCGTCAACTCCATTCTTCGCATTACCGAAGATTCCATTATCCAACGCTGTTGGCTCTTTCTTGCTTTCTGCTTTGGCATTGTTCTCTGCTTCCTCACGGTCGCGACGTTGCTGACTCTTCTTGGTGGTGCCTGATTTCTTTGGAGAGAGATAGAGGAACATCTTCTTTCCCTCAAGCTTAGGCAATTGTTCCACCTTTGCCAATTCCTCAAGGTCGTTGGCAAACCTTAGAAGCAATACTTCGCCCTGTTCCTTAAACAGGATGGAACGACCACGAAAGAACACGTAAGCGCGCACCTTATTCCCATCGTTGAGAAACTCTTGCGCATGTTTGAGCTTAAATTGATAATCATGCTCATCGGTCTGCGGTCCAAAACGAATTTCCTTTACATCCTGCTTTACCTGCTTCTGCTTCATCTCTTTCTGACGTTTTTTCTGCTGGTAAAGGAACTTTGAATAGTCGATGATACGACAAACAGGAGGTTGTGCGTTGGGAGATATTTCTACTAAGTCGAGCCCTTCATAATGAGCCTGCTCGAGAGCTTTGCGAGTGGGTATCACTTCAGCTCCCCCATCACTTACCACACGTACTTCCCGAGCGCGAATTTGCTCGTTCACCCGGTACTGAAACTTCATTTTGTCATTTTTCATCAACTATATTTATAATGGTTTTTATTGATTAAACGGCTGCAAAGTTACTATTTTTCAAATGATTAACCAAACTTTTTGAGTACTTTTCGTTGTTTCAAGTCACGGCTCTTTCATTTAAGAAGTCTTGGTTCTTATTCTAAATATCATTATTTTATAGCACACCAGTAACACGGTGAAAGCTGTTCTTTTCTAAAAA
>QWCK01000844.1_pt1 | contig 49968 bp, 48 predicted proteins | sample 1972571 | NCBI WGS metagenome assembly QWCK01 (sample SAMN09866710, study PRJNA288562) | Human gut metagenome isolate term2_stool, whole genome shotgun sequencing... | isolation source: gut | host: Homo sapiens | place: USA: California | reverse complement strand
GTAGTAGAATGAAATTGATTGAAAAGCTTTTCTGAATCATAAAAGCAATCTCATTCAAGGAGGGGATTAAATGAATTTGTTCAAACTAAAAACAGAAATTCGTAGTTTCCAGACATTCAAGGAAGCCTTTTCAGAGCTTCATTTGAATGACAGAGATCTTCTCATCACGATCAAGGAGATTTACGAACCGTTCTTCAAGGAGATGGGGTTACCATGTACGCATCTCTTTGTAGGCGATTATGGACTTGGTGAACCGACGGACGGAATGATCGACGCCATGCTTCGTGACTTGGAAGGTGTCGAATACGACCGAGTGATTGCAGTAGGTGGCGGCTCAGTAATCGACATCTCTAAAATTTTCGCATTAAAGGATATTACCACTGCACAGGAGGCGTTTGAACAGAGCATTCCGATTATCAAAGACAAAAAACTTGTCATTCTACCGGCAACTGCGGGAACCGGAAGCGAAGTAACAAATATCTCCATTGCTTTTCTCGAAAAAAAGAACGTCAAGATGGGGCTTGCAAATGACGCAATCTTAGCCGATGAGGCTATTTTAGTCGCACAAGCTATGGAAAAGTTGCCGATGAAGCCGTATGCTTGCAGTGCAATTGACGCGTTAATTCATGCGATGGAATCTTACCTTTCTCCTAAGGCGAATGAATACACGCAGGTATTCTCTAAAAAAGCCATCGAAATGATTCTAAGAGTTTTTAGAATCATCGTGGAAAAAGGGCCGGAGGCACGTTTTGACTATTTGCACGAGATGCTTGTCGCAAGCAATATGGCAGGCATTGCATTCGGGAACGCCGGGGTCGGAGCGGTCCATGCGATGAGTTATCCGCTTGGCGGCAATTATCATGTACCTCACGGCGAAGCAAACTACCAATTTCTCGTTGCTGTTTTTAACGCATATACATTGAAAAATCCAAACGGTGCAATCAAGGAATTGAATGAATATATCGCCGGTGAACTCGGAGTGTCCGTGTCTGAAGTCTATCCCACCCTTGCACAGATTCTGAACAAACTTGTCGATAAGAAACCGTTAAGGGAATTCGGCATGAAAGAAGAAGAAATCGAAATCTTTGCAGACAGCGTTATTGCAACACAGCAAAGACTGCTTGCGAACAACTATGTTCCGCTCACGCGCGATGAGATACGCGATATCTACAAAGATATCTTTTAATAAGCGTATTTGCTACCTTTTGCGATTGTAAACCGACATTCTGAAAGGAGTTTACCTTGGAACATATTCCTAATTTTAACAAGGAGAGGACCCCTCTCAAAAAGCGTACATATGGCGGAGAACAACCGTTCATAAAATTCGGACCTTTTAAGATCAGAATCCCTATTATTCACCATGAGTGGCAATGGACGGAGTGTCTGGCCGCAATGTTCTTGGGCGTTGCCTGCTTAGGAGCAGGTGTGAACGTCACGATGAGCACACTCGGTATTGAGAACTTTCATATCGCTTTGACTTTCGGTGTGCTTAATGCAATTTGTTATTATCTGCCGGCACTACTGGGCGATCCGGTTGTACCGGGCTGGATTACACCTGCACTGCCTTTGACACTTAAGTATTTGGCGCCGTATGCGATCGGACCAGATCGTACACACGCGCTTATTGCACTTCAAATGCTTGTTGCCGTATTGTTCCTTATTATGGGAACCACAGGACTTGGCAGGAAACTGGTCGACTCCATTCCTGTATCTATCAAAGCGGGCATTGTGCTTGGCGCAGGTATTTCTGCAGGTATTAACGTTCTGGACTCACGTATTCCGGTTGCTCCGTATACGGTTGTCGTATGTATTGCAATTGCATACGTATTCTTGTTCTCAAAACGGTTTAAAAAGCTTGCAGATCGTAGTAAGTTCTGGTCGGTTGTCCGTAACCAAGGCATTGTCCCGGCACAGATTTTTGCGATTATTTTCGCTCCGTTTCTCTTCAAAGAAATCCCGTTCCCACAGTTGGAGTGGGGGATTACACCGCTTAACTTTGCATATGTAAGAGAAAACTTTACTATTTTCGGCATCGGCTTTCCTGAAATGAAGTATTTTGTTGCAGCAATTCCGATGGCACTTACGGCATACATCATTGCTTTCTCAGATTTTGTTCTTGCAAAAGAAATCGTTGAGGACGCAACGGCTAAGCGCCCGGACGAACACGTAGAGTTTGATGCCGGTCGATCCAATCTAGTAAGTGCAATCCGAAACGGCATCATGGCTGTGTTTGCACCTTGGACGCCGATGTGCGGTCCGTTGTGGGCGTCGGGTCTTTTGACGATTACTGAGCGCTATAAACGTGGCTACGATACGATGAGAACATATTGGGGCGGTGTCGGCACCTTCCGTGCGGCAACCGTCATTGCCGTTCTCCTTCTACCGCTTGTCACTCTTATTAAGCCCGCTTTCGGTATTTTCTTCGGATTGACCATGGCGGTTCAGGCTTATGCGTGCAGTAACATCGGCATGAAGATGGCAGTCACACCTACTGAACGCGGTATCGCAGGTGTCATGGGAACAGTGCTTGCTATTCAAGGGCCGACAATCGGGCTTGCAAGCGGTATCGTCCTTTGGCTTTTGATTGAAGCCTTCTCAAAGGATGAAGAAGAAGTTCAACCGGCAGTGATCAATGGGAACATTCAAGACCCCGATCGTAAAGGCTGCTAATTGATTAAAAACGTCCGTGTTTACAATCGCAACATAAAAGGGCACCCGATCCGGGTGCCTTTTTATGCGCAAGTCATCAAAAGTACAAGTCCATAAAAAATATGTAAAAAAACCGCCTTAATCGGCGGTAAGGGCGAGCGAAATCATGAGGGCCTTGTCGATGTCTTTCATCGTGTCGGCGTCGATGTGTCCGATTTTCTCCCGCAGGCGTTTTTTGTCGATGGTACGAATCTGCTCGAGCAAGATGATCGAGTGCTTGGGAAGTCCGTATGTATGCGAGCGTACCCTGACGTGAGTGGGGAGTTTGGCCTTGTTGAGTTGCGATGTGATGGCTGCAATGATGGTGGTCGGGCTGTATTTGTTTCCGATGTCGTTTTGGAGAATAATCACGGGTCGCAAACCTCCCTGCTCGCTGCCGATGACGGGCGAAAGGTCTGCGTAAAAGAGATCACCGCGCTTCATGGCAACGTCCCTCCTTTCCATATTCATTGTAACAGAAAAAGCGCTTTTCGTAGAACGGATTCTTCGAGCACAAAAAAACCTGCATTGTCTGCAGGTTTCTTTTTTATTCGTCCGCGTAGTTGTCAAAGTATCCGCTGATCCAGATAAAGGGCGTGCCTTTGTCGCCGGAACCGGAGACGAGGTCACAGAGCGATCCCAGAAGATCGGTGATGCGTCTCGGCGTCGTTCCGAGGGAAGCCTCGGCACCCGTAAGATCTTTATTTTTCTCGGCGATGAGTTTTTTCATCTCACGCTCCATGGCTTCTTTGTCAAGATCCTTGAGCGCGGTATCGGCGATGTATTTGATCTTGATTTCATTGGGGCGTCCCGTGAGTCCGTCGGTGAATCCGGGGGAGACAACGGGGTCTGCAAGTTCCCAGATGTGTCCGACGGGATCCTTGAAGGCGCCGTCGCCGTAGACCATGACTTCCACTTTGACGCCGCTGCGTTTTTCGATTTCCGCCTGGACTTCTTCGACGAAAGGTTTGGCGTCGCGGGGGAAGAGTTTCAATGTCGATTGCGAGCTCATATTGCTGCCGAGGAGGCCGAAGTCGGGATTGTAGCCGGAGCCGTCCCGCGGTGTGTTGAGAATATCCGAGAGCATGTAGACTTTTTTTGCGCCGTTTTGTTTGAGTAAATCGTAGACTCTCTTGCGATCGTGGACGCTCGCGACGAGCACTTCTTTGGTGTAGTCGAGAATGGTTAAGGGATTGTTGGAGAAGACAACGCGAATGTTGTCGTTGACGGAGAGATCCTTATATAGCTCGAGATAATCGATGCCGGTAAAGGGATGTTTGACCGGATAACCGAAATACTCGCGATAATCATCCTCGGAGAGGACGTCGGTATAAGGATTGATCTTCTTCTCAATCATGCTCTCCTCGTCCATAATGGGATTGCCTACTTCATCGGAGGGGTAGCGCAAGAGAATGGTGATATGTTTTCCCGTCTGCGCAAGTCCCTTGAGAATAATGGAGAAGCGATTGCGCGATTGAATCGGGAACACCAAACCGAAGGAATCGCCGAATTTATCTTCAATATCGTGTGAAACGTCGTCAATGCTTACGTAATTGCCCTGCGCTCTTGCGAGGATCGATTCCGTAACGGCAATGACATCGTGTTCTTTGAGCGGGCGATGTTCCTCTTCCGATGCCGCCATGATGCTGTCGGCAACGATGGATACGAGATCATCACCTTGTTTTACAATCGGTCCGCGGACTCCGCGTGCAATTGTACCTACGAATCTTTTCATGCTATTCCTCCTTGGCGTTTATTTTTGCCGCACATATTATACGAGAGCGTCGGATAATTTGCAAGCCCAGATCGGATACAAAGGCGTCCAAAGGGACATCCCATTCCGATACGGGGACGTCGATATTCCACTGTTCGGAAAAGCCATAACCGATCCGAAGTGCATCGGGATGCGCCGTGAGATATCGATCGTAATAGCCGCCGCCGTAACCGAGACGATAACCGTCCTTGGAAAAAGCGAGCCCCGGGATGATGATGCAGTCGATCTCGTCTGTCGGCTCCGTCACGGGCTCTCGAATCCCCATCGTACCGATGGCAAAATCGCTCTCCTTCATGCCCGGCGCAAAGACCATCTCACGCCCGTGAACGCGCGGATAGACGAGAAGCTTTCCCTCTTCATAGAGCGCACGATGGACGGGGGCCGTGTCGATCTCGCTGCCAATCGACGCAAAGAGGGCAATCGTCTTCGCATCGCGAAGAAAATCCGTGTTCAATAGATGTTTCATCGCCGCGACGGCTTTTTCCTTCCGCGTTGCTTTGGGGATGGACGCTCGCACGCGTTTCATTCGAATGCGCAATTCTTTTTTCTTGGACTTTTCCATCTTTTCCATCTTTTCCACCTCAATCTAGTAGATACCCCATCTTATGGTGCTTTAATTGTGACGAAATAGGAAATTTTTTTGCTCTTGGTTACAAAATAGTATCAAGTTGCCGCGAATGTGCTATAATAGCTTAGATAGGATTGCGAGGTGGAAATTGTGATTGAATTTTTGGATGTCACAAAAATCTATCAAAAAGATATTATTGCTTTGGATCGCATCAATCTTCGAATCGATGACGGTGAATTCGTATTCTTGATCGGCCCCAGCGGCGCGGGAAAGAGTACGCTTACAAAGTTAATTTTAAGAGAAGAAGACGTCACGGAAGGCGAGATCTATTTTAACGATACGGAAATCAGCGCACTCGGTGCACGTCGCATTCCGAATTTGAGACGTCATTTCGGCGTCGTTTTTCAGGATTTTAGACTGCTGGAGGATCGGGACGTTTTCTCAAACGTCGCATACGCACTCGAGATTCACGGCGTCCCGCGGAAAGAGATTCAAAACAGAGTCGTAGACAGCTTGACGCGCGTCGGTCTTTTGGACAAACGCAAGCAATTCCCGCATCAGCTCTCTGGCGGCGAGCAACAGCGTATCTCTATCGCCAGAGCCCTCATCAACAATCCGGACGTTCTCATTGCGGACGAGCCGACGGGGAACCTTGACGCTGCGACGGCCGAGGAAGTCATGAAGCTCCTCGAGGAAATCAATGAGACCGGCACGACCATTATCATGGCGACACACGCGAAGGAGATCGTCAATCGGATGAAAAGGCGTGTCCTCGAGCTCGAGCGCGGCAGACTCGTGCGAGACGAAGAGCACGGCGAATACGAGGGAGAACAGAACATCTTCTACGAGGAATACGAAGAGGAAGAGTTTGAAATCGAGTCGGAGCCGACCGATAAACCCGTCGCGGAAGAAACGGACTCCGTGGAAGCATCGCATCGTATGGATGACGGCGCGAGCGATACGAAAGAAATCCCCGTGATTCGGGAGCCGCAAGAAAAGGAAGTTTTGAAGGAACATAAAACCCACGAACCCGTTGCGGTCGCGGAAGAAACCCCGGAAGCACCCGAAGAGGAAGAGAACGTCGAACCTTTGGAAGCATCCGCGGTACCTGTGGAAGAAGTTCCGGCAGAAACTCCGGCGGAACCTGTAGAACATGTGGAAGAAGTTACGGTAGAAATTCCGGCGGAATCCGCAGAAGAGATCATCCCCGAGCCGAAAGAAGAACCTCATACGGAACCGTCCGATCTTGAAAAACTGGAGGACATTTCCCAAGCGGAGGGGCCCGAGACGGAAGAAGTTTCGGAAGAACCGGAAGAGAAGCTTGAGGGGCCGGAAGAGTCGGAAGCGTCGGAAGAAGAACTCAGTCCCTACGAACTCGGCAGACGCTATATGGAACAACTCGGCAAGGATGAATACTTGATGACAGGGGCTTTGCCCGGAGAGGAGGATGACCATGGACGGAATTAGAAGAACTCGATATGTCATCCGATCCGGTTTCAAAGGCGCGTGGCAACACCGCGGAATGGGCATTGCATCCATCACGTCCATCACGGCCGTTCTCGTCATTCTCGGATTTGTCCTGATCGGGGCACTCGGAATCAACAACATCATCGGCGACACACAAAAGAAGGTCGACGACATTGAGATTTTCTTAAAGGTCGGCGCAACGCCGAATATCGTCAAAGACATTCAACAGGATCTCGAGGCGGACCGCCGCGTCGTCAAGGTCACCTTTAAGACCTCGAAAGACGCGCTCGAGTCGATGCGCGAAGACCTCGGCGATAAAGCCAATCTCCTCGACAATCTCGGGGAAGATGTATTGCCTGCGTCTTTTTCCGTCAAGATCAATGAAATCAATGACGCCAAAGACTTCGTGGAAGAATATAAGAATCGCGAAGGCGTCGATACGATCGGCTATTACAAGGATCTGATCGAAAAGATCACACAGCTTGCGAACTACGGCAAAATCGCGGCCTTTGTCATTATGCTGGGCCTCGTGCTTCTGGCCTTTTTCGTCATTTCCAATACGGTAAAACTCACCGTCATTGCGAGACACAAGGAAATCGGCGTCATGCGACATCTCGGCGCAAGGAACGGTTTTATCGAAGGGCCCTTCATCATCGAAGGCGTGATCTTCGGCCTCATTGCGGCAGGACTGTCGTTTGTGATCGTCTATTTCGGTTACAGTCAGATGTTTACAAGGCTCAATGACGCCATGGGGCGGTTTTTCTACGCAAGTCTCGTAAGACCCGTGACCATTCAAGCGGATCTTGCGATTATCTTTGTCGCACTCGGCGTCGGGATCGGCATCATCGGATCGCTCTTCTCGATGAAGAAATATCTCAAAGTTTAGGAGGTCGGCATGAAAATTAAAGAAAAAATCGGAGTGGGTTTGCTCGCGTTTCTTCTGACGACGCAGACGGCTTACGGCGTATCCCAGCAGGAACTCATCAATAAGAGCAACCAAAACCGCGAAAATCTGAGACAAACGGAATCGAATATCGAAAGTTATCAAATTCAGGCGCAGGACGTCATGCAGGAACTCCAGGATCTGGATGGCGAGATTGCCGATTTTACGCGCGATATCGACGCGATTGAGCTTCAGATCAGTCAATTGAGACAGAAAATCTCCGATTCCAAGCGCGAAATGGAGGATGTCAACAAGAACCTCAAAGAGAAGAGAGAGCTCTTTGCACAGCGCTTGCAGGCGATGTACATGAGCGGCAAGACGAACTATCTCGAGCTCATTTTCAGTTCGCGCAATGTGACGGACTTACTTAGCAAAACGAGACTCATTTCCAATCTCGTTGAACACGACACGACATTAATCGACGATCTCGAAAACTACGAGAACGAAGTACGTACGCGTCAGACCGAACTTGACAACAGCAAGAAATCGCTGGACAAATTGGTCGATTCACTGGCGGAGACGAAGAAGGATCTCGAGCAAAAACAAAAGGATAAAGACGCTTTGCTCGAAGAGATTCATTCCAACCTCGAGTACGCACAGAGCGTTCGCGACAATCTCCTCCAACAACAAGAGGCGATCGACGCGGAAATTCGTGCAGCTGCCGAAGAAAGAGAACGCCAAGCTGCCGCCAACGGCGAATCGGTCGAACATATCGACGTCAGCGCCGTCGGGCAGCTCGCATGGCCGCTCCCCGCGAGCAGCAATGTCACGAGTGAATTCGGCGGGCGCAATTCACCCTTTGCGGAAATCGGGAATTTCCACACGGGACTCGATATCGCCGCAGCACCCGGCACACCGATCGTCGCAGCACGCGCCGGAACGGTTGTCTATGCGGGTTGGGGCGGCTACGGCGTCATGGTCATCATCGACCACGGCGGCGGACTCTATACGCTCTACGGACACGGCACGGACGGATCGATCCGCGTTTCGAACGGACAACAAGTAAGCGCCGGAGACGTCATCATGGGCGTCGGCTCGACCGGTTATTCCACCGGACCGCATCTTCATTTTGAAGTCCGCGTCGGCGGCAACTCCATGAACAACGCCGTCAACCCGAGAAACTTCTTATAGTTTCAGACGGCGGATCGGGAAATTTTATGGAAGAACAAAAAGTATATGAAACGGAAATCGAACCGTCTGAAGAGATGAGATTTCCGACCGATAACAAGGACAAAAAAAGAGCGCGTAATACGCTCTTTTTGGCCGTTCTGGTGGCGTTTCTCGTAGGCCTGCTCTTAGGGCTTCGTATCATGACGACGGGCGGATCTGCCCGCGAGGCGCTCATTGAGGATCTCATCGAAGAGAATTTTCTATTCGATTACAACGCCGAGGACATCGAGACCGGGAAATATCGGGGGATGCTCCAAGGGCTCAAAGATCCGTATTCCGAGTATCTCGACAAGGAAGCCTACGACGAACTCAAAACGCAGATGTCGGGCTCTTTTGTTGGCATCGGCGTGCAACTCACTGCGAGGGACAACGACATCGTCGTCGTTGCACCGATTGACGGCGGTCCCGCAAAACGCGTGGGCATCCGCGCAGGCGACCGAATACTACAAGTCGACGATACGGAAGTGGACGCCTCCATGTTCACCGAGGCGGCGAGAATGATGCGCGGCAAGGAAGGCACCGAAGTCACCATCAAAGTTCTGCGAGACGAAGAGGACGGCGCGAAAGAATACACCTTTACCATCACGCGCGAGACCATCGTGCAGCCGACGGTCACTTCGGAGGATCTCGGCGATCACATTGCCTATATTCGCATCAGCGGCTTTGAGGAACCGACGGCGGAAGAATTCCACACCGCACTCGAAGACTCCATCAAGAGCGGGGCCAGGGGCCTCGTGCTCGACTTGAGAAACAATCCGGGCGGCCTCGTCGATCAGGCTTGCGAAATTGCGGATATGCTCCTGCCGGAAGGTCCGATCCTCTATCAAGTGGACAAGCGCGGCAAGGAATTCGTGCAGAAGTCTTCATCCGAGATGTACGACATCCCGCTGGTTGTGGTCGTCGACGAAGGGAGTGCCTCGGCGAGTGAAATTTTGACGGGTGCCCTCAAGGACTACGGTCGCGCTAAGATCGTCGGCAAGACGACATTCGGCAAAGGCATCGTCCAGAGCTTCTTTGAACTCAACGACGGTTCCCAAGCGGCGGTGAAACTTACCGTGCAGGAATATTTTTCGCCCAAGAAAAATAAGATTCACAAAGTCGGCATCAAACCCGATATCGAGGTAGAGTTGCCGAAGGATGTCGAATCGATCGGACCGGAATATTTGGAAGACGACACGCAGCTCACACGCGCGATGGAAGTCCTCCTCGGTCATGAATAACAGTCCATCAAAAAGGCCTCTCGTGTGAGGGGCATTTTTGATGGAAGCATTCACATATAAAGTCCGCCGTTGAGGCTTACGATCTGCCCCGTGAGCGTGGGGCATCGATCGGAGAGCAAAAAGGCGACCGTCTCCGCAATTTCCTCGGGAGAAGTGATGCGATGTTGCGGAATTTCTTCGAGGAGCACCCGACGATCTTCAGCACTCAAGGGATCGAGCATGGACGTCTCCACGGCCCCGGGTGCAACGGCGTTGACGCGGATCCCGCTCGGCGCAAGCTCGAGAGCGAGAGATTTGGTAAGCGCATTGACCGCTCCCTTGGTGGCGGAATAGACCGTTTCGCACGACGCTCCGGTAATGCCCCAGAGAGACGACAAGAGGACGATGTCGCCGCGTTTGGCACGGATCATATCGGGAAGAAAGGCGCGCAAGATGCGGATGGGAGCGAAAACATTGACCGAAAAGAGTGTTTCCATCTCCGCATCGCTCGTATCCTGGAAGAGACCGTAATGCGCGATGCCTTGCGCCGCGACAATGGTATCGACTGTCGAAAAACGCGAGCGAACGTCTGCGACAAAACGCGCGATTTCGTCGGGATCCGTGAGATCCGCAAACAAAGCATGCGCGTCGTGGCCACTTTTTTGGAGATCGGCGACCGTCTGTTGGAGCTCCGTGCGATGGCGATTGCCATGGAGAATCAAAGTCGACTCGGGTGCAAGTTTTTGCGCGATGGCGGAACCGATCCCGCCCGATGCACCGAGAATGAGAACCGTTTTTTTCATAAAGACCTCCTTGGGGTGATTATAGCACGAAAAAGGCGGGTACAATGGAAGAGGAGAGGAGATGATTCGATGATTTTACTCACAGGAGCCACGGGCCACTTGGGCTCATGGATTTATCGTTCCCTCTTGGAACGACGCGAAAAATTGCGCGTTCTGCTCTTGCCGTCGGAGCGTTTACAAGCCGCGGCAATGGAACACGACAAGACGGAGGTCGTATTCGGCGATCTCGGAAAACCGGAAACACTCCCTGCATTCTTTGAGAACGCCGAAGGCGCAAAACTCATTCACTGCGCCGGAGCGATCGACATCACCAATCGCAGGATGCCGTTTTTGAGAAAAATCAATGTCGAAGGCACCCGCGCACTTCTCGAACTCGCGGAGAAGTCCCGTATCAAGCGTTTTTTATATGTCTCGAGCGTGCATGCGCTCCCCATCGACGCGACGCCCATCCGCGAGCGGAGAGATTTTGATCCCGCGCGGGTCGTCGGCGATTATGCAAAGACCAAGGCGGAGGCAACCGCACTCGTCATTGCCGCGGGCGAGAAGATGGAGACCGTGGTCGTGCATCCTGCAGGCATCATCGGGCCGGGCGACACGCACGGCGGTCACATGAGTACGCTCGTGAGAAAACTTCTGTCCGGCAAAATCCCGGCGCTGGCAAGAGGCGGATATGATTTTGTCGATGTGCGCGACGTCGCTGAGGGCGTCATCAAGGCTTTGGACGGACCGGCGGGAGAGACCTACATTCTCTCCAATGAACGTGCGGAGATCTCAGAGATTGCAAACGAACTCGGAGCAATCACCGGAAAGAAAATGCCGAAGCATTTCGTGCCGCATTGGATTCTCAAATGCGTTGTCCCGATCAGCGAATGGTGGGATCAAATCCGCGGACAAAAACCGCTCTTTACTTCCTATTCGATTCTCACCCTCACGGACGGGAGCGTCTATGATCACACGAAAGCCACGCGCATGCTCGGCTATCGCCCGAGACGCGTCTATGAATCCATCAGAGATATGGTTGAAGAAATCAAAGCGCATCAGAAATAGCAAAAGCCCCATCTTCGGATGGGGTTTTTGATTGCCTATCGAGGAAAACATAAAGGTACGCAGGATAGATTGACATGGCATTAAGAAACTTTTTACAGAGAGCAAACAATGCGGTGCTACAATGATAAAAAACATGGGATGGAGGGCATGATGAAATATCGAAAAGGAGAATTCGCATATGTTTTGGTCGCGTGTTTGTTTCTCGGCCTTGTGATATTTCCGCTGTATTCGGTCGAGGCTTCGGAGAAGACTTTGCCTTCCGGACTGCCGTATGGAGATTTGCCGGACGCCGTTGAACGGTATGTAAAAGAGCATGAGGAAACGACATGCGGGATGAATGTGATCATCTATGATAGGGATGGAACAATTTACCGGCAAGCTTTTGGCTATATGGATAAAGAGAATTCCTTGAAGTCCGAACTCGATACGGTCTACGAGTGGGGGTCCATCTCGAAACTCCTCGTATGGGTAAGCGTGATGCAACTCCATGAAGCAGGAAAAATTGACCTCCACGCGGATATCAGGGACGCGTTGCCCGAGGGTTTTCTCAAGAATTTGAGTTTTGACGAGCCGATTACGATGTTGGATCTCATGAATCACCAAGCCGGGTTCGAAGATATGTATTTTATCCAGACTGCGGATCTTGGAGAAATGGATAGCCTCGAGGAAGTCTTGAGGACGCGTCAGCCCAAACAGGTTTACAGACCCGGTGAACATACGGCGTATTCCAACTGGGGAGCGGCACTGGCGGCTTATATCGTCGAGCGCGTCTCCGGCATGGATTATGCAGCATACGTTCACAAAAATATTTTCGAACCGCTACATATGGAACACACGTCGATCAGCGCAGACTATTCCGATAATCAGTGGGTGTATGACAAGAGACTCAAGCTCAAGTGTTATAACACGGCGGGAGAAAAAATCGACGGTGCGGGCCTCTACTATATCTTTTTTTATCCCGCGGGCAGTGCTATGGGGACGATCTCAGATCTTGCGACGTTTGCACGAGCGTTGACGCCGGATGAGAACAATCCTTCGCCTCTGTTTAAAAACCCGAAGACACTGGAAGAAATGCTGAAACCGACATGTTTCTACGGTTCGACAACGGTGCCGAAAAATAAGCACGGTTTCTTTGCGAGTCAGTACGGCATCGAGACGGTTGGTCATGGCGGCAATACGTTCGGCTGCTCAAGTATGCTGCAGTTCGATCCGGCAAGCGGAATCGGTATGGTCGTGATGACCAATCAGTCACATGAGAACATCTATAACTACGACATGTATGAAATTGTTTTTGGCAAGTTTACAGATTCCGAGCCGGCTAAGGAAAAAAGGGAGCTCCCGAAGGGACTTATACTCAATACACGCGGAATCATGAACGGACCGCTTTCATTCGTAGGAGCGCTCAGCGTCATGCGTTACAGTGAGGAAGATCTGGATCAATGGTGGTATGTGGAGAACGGAATCGTCGAGACACCGTTTTCGGATTTCTTTATTTCGACACCCAAGGCCCTCACGAACATTCTCTGCATGGTGTTTTTTGCCATTGCGGGGCTGTACGGACTTCTCCGACTCGTGATCGGCAGACTTATTCTCGATCCGATCCGAAAGAAAAAGGGAACATTGACGAGGAGTCCGCTTCGAAAGGACGGCGATCTGCTTTCCGGATTGATGGCACTGACCTTCATGAATCTTGTGCTCTTCTTTCTACGTCTCTTGAAGGGATTTCGGACCGGCGACATCGGCAGTCCCGCGTCCTACCAAATTCGCAGCGCGCTTTTCGGGATCCTGGCCATTTTGATGGTGGCGGTCATGTGGAAAGCACGAGAGCACTATGGGGCGGACGCCAATAAAAAAGAGAAGAGAGAATTTACGATGATGAGCCTTTTGGCCATCGTCCAGTGCCTGGTCATTGCAAGTTTTGAACTGTATCAGTTCTGGGCAATCTGAATGCGATCATTTCATTTCCGCCCCTTTCCATCAGCATCTTCCCAAACGAAGATGCTTTTTTAAAAACACGGAGAACCGTCGATGAATCACCCTTTTAGAGGATGTGACACAGAGGAAAAGAGGGTAATATAAAGATGTCAATAAGCGGTTATACATGGGCTTTATGGCGATGAATTAGAAATAAGGAGGATTATGATGGGATTTATCAAAGCTTTTACAGGAGCACTGGGCGGCACTTTTGCGGATCAATGGCTGGATTTTTACATGCCGGAGTCTTCGATCCCGGCAACGGCGGCAGTCTTTCCTTCGAAACCGCATGGGCAAAATAACGGTCGCGGTTCGAACACCAAGGGGAATGACAATATCATCAGTAATGGCAGTAAGATCATTGTTCCCGAAGGAACGGCGCTCATTACCTTGCAGGACGGTATGATCACCGGAATCGTGGCGGAACCGGGCGGCTTTATCTTTAGGTCGGATGATGTCAATTCACAGAGCATCTTTGCAGGTGACGGCATCACGGGTTCCCTCATCAAATCCACTTGGGAGAAAATCAAATTCGGCGGACAGGTCGGTTCGCAACAATTGGCTTTCTATGTCAATCTCAAAGAAATTCCCAACAATCGCTTCGGCACACAGAGCGAAATCTATTGGGACGATGCATTCTTCGGCACGCAGGTCGGCGCGGTCACACGCGGAACCTATACGCTCAAGATCGTCGATCCGCTCCTTTTCGTGAAGAATTTTGTCCCGCAAAAATATCTCCTCGCCGGCGCACCGGTCTTTGATTTTACGGATATGGACAACGACGCCGCAGAGCAACTCTTCAATGAAGTGGTAGGAAGCCTCTCGGCGGCCTTTTCCGATTACACGAACGACCCGTCCAAGGGCAATCGCATGAGTAAAATTCAGGGCGATCAGATCAATTTTGCAAAATCCCTTTCTCTCGCCGTGGAAGACGGCTATCAATGGAAGACGGACAGAGGACTCGAGATTGTAAAGACGGCAATCCTCGCGATCGAATATGACGAAGACACCAGAGCACTCATGTCCGATGTCAAGAAAGCCGACTCGCTTTCCGGCAGTCGCGGCAATGCATTCTTCCAACAAGCGGCGGCAAGAGGTCTTCAATCTGCTGGAGAGAACGGCGGCGGAGCCAATATGGCCTTTATGGGCATGGGCATGAACGCTGCAGGCGGTATGATGTCGGGCACCGCACAGCCGAATACGGGAAGCTCGTATCAACCGAATTTCGGCGCGGCGACCGTACAGACCGGCGAAGGCGCACAGAATGCACCGCAAGGACAGACTGCTGAAGATCCCACCGAGAAACTCATCAAGATGAAAAAGCTCTTAGACGCGGGCGTCATCACCGAGGAGGAATTTGCGAAGATCAAAGCGGAAGTCCTGGGGCTCTAGAGGTGCGCCATGAAAGCCGAAGCGGAAGACATCCGCGTCATTGAGGTCGAGAAGCATCTGAAGGACGGACAGGTCAAATGTCCGAAATGCGGTGCGACGGATATCTCGACGAATACCAAGACGGGAAAACTGCGCTGTAATTTTTGCAGACACGAGTTTGAACTCGAGTTGGCACCCGAAGACGAAGAGATCTCGACGCTCACGGGCACCAGTATCCGCGGCGGTGCACAGGACATCGACGAGGCGAGCGAAGATCTCATCACGTTAAAATGCGAGAGCTGCGGAGCGGAGGTTGTCGTCGACACGCGGACATCCACGCAGGCGCGTTGCCACTGGTGCCGCAATACGCTCTCCATCAACAATCAAATTCCCAACGGCGCCGTGCCCGATGTGATTCTCCCGTTCAGCGTTTCGAAAGAAGATGCCAGGAAAGAGATCGATGCATTTGTACATGCCAGAAGATTCTTCGCGAATCCCACTTTTAGAAGGGAATTTACGACCGAGAATATCTGCGGCGTCTATATGCCCTATATGCTCGTCGACATCAACGCCCATATGAAACTGACGGGCGAAGTCGAGATTGAGACGGCACGTCGTGAGGTCGGCGATGATGATCACAAACATTACGAATACGACGCCGACGTATACCGAGTCGGGCGCGAATTCGATATCTTTATCGACGATCTATCCATCGAATCGAGCAGCGACAAGCTCGACTACAATTCCAAAGAAAAGACGACGAATATCATCAATTCCATCATGCCCTTCGACACCGATAACTGCGTCGCCTACAACGCCAATTATCTGACCGGCTACACCTCGGAGAAGCGCGACACCAATATCGGCGTATTGCGCGAAGTGGTCGAGGCGGAGAGCTCCGATGTGGCTAGACTCGCCGCCAAAGAGACGATCGACGAGTACGATCGCGGCGTATGCTGGGAGGAAGAAGAGTACGAGATCAAAGGCGACTCATGGAAAGCCGCGTATCTTCCCGTCTGGCTCTACAGCTATATGGAGACCAAAGGCAAGAAACATCTCATGCACTACGTCGCCGTCAATGCGCGCACCGAGGAAACCATGGGGAGCGTGCCCATCAACTTTAAGAAACTCTTCGCGACCTCCGTTCTCGTCGAGATCTTCGGAGGCATCGCGGCCTACTTACTCAATCTCTTCGCCATGCTCGATCGATTCGACGGTACCAAATTCCAAGACTCGAGAGGCTATTTCTGGCTCCTTCTCGTATCCGGATTTGTCTTCTACTACACGATTTATCTGCGCTATCGCAATTCCAACGAGAGACATCATTACGAATACGAGACCAAGCACGAGATGACGAATCTCGTCACGACGGACGAATATCTGACGGCGCGGTACGGCCTGACGAGTCAGACGATCTTCGGAGAAAATACATCGGTGCTCAAAGGCAACAAACTCAATCTCAAGAAGGACGAAAAACTGAAAAAAGCCATCGAGAAAGGCGTGCTCGACGAAGCCGTCGAGAACAAGAAAAAACTCGAAGAGATGGACCGAGAAAAGCATCAAGAATAGGAGAAACATTCCGCCTGCAACGGGAGAAAGGAGAACACCATGAAAAAGATTTATACGAGTCAAATCGTCGTCATACTCATGGCCATCCTCGTTGCCGTTTCGACACTGTTGCCGGCGGTGAATTTTCTCGGATTCCAATTCAATCTCCTAAAACCCGGTGACAGTTTCGGCTCGGGCATCATCTTGATGGCGCTATCACTCTTTACGGTGCTCGCGTGTCTCGGGAAGCGGAAAGTGCTCACACTCATCTTTGCACTCCTCAATCTTGCGACAGGCGTCTATCAATATCAATCGCTGCGCGAATACAAGGAGTTTCACGCATTCGGGCTTTATCTCATGCTCGCTTCGAGCATTTTCCTCGTCGCCGCGGTCGCATGGATGGCGAAAGAACTCCCCAAGAGACGCAAACGCACCCAATAGGAGGATATGCAATATCAATCAATGTGACTTTACGCCGCGCAATCAAGCGAGCGGAAAGTAAATAGATTCATCTCTACCTCATACCGGCGCACATGCTTGCCGCGATGTGCGCGCCCGAAGTTCTCCCGGATTTCGGGCACTGAAAAACCCCTGCATCGGAACTTCCCCCGAGGCAGGGGTTTTGATTTGGTCAAAATGGTGTAGCGGATCGCGTTTGCAAAAAAACATCGACGATTCGCCGAAATGTTGATTTACTCGTCATCGATGGCAAAACCCGTGATCCTGGATTGAATGGCGAGCTGTGTGCGACTGGAAAATCCCGTCTTCTCGAGCAAATGCTTGATATGGGTCTTTACCGTATTCTGAGAGATGTGGAGTTTCTCGGCGATCTCTTCATTGCCCGCGCCGGTCGTTAAGAGCCTTAGGACCTCGATTTCCCGCGGCGTCAGCTCCGTCGATTTTGCGAGCCCGAGCGTCACTTCCGGTGTTTTGTTCGGATAGATGGATTCTCCCGCAAGTGTGCGATCCATGATCTCGAGGATTGTTTTTTCCGAGACTTCCTTGTACCAAAAACTCTCGATCCCGATTTTTTTCGCGCGATCCATCCACGAGACTTCCGGCATGCTCGTGACCGCTACGATCTTGATGTCGGGGCGCAGTTTTTTGATTTTTTCCGCGGCGTCAAGTCCGTTCGATCCGTCCTGCATGAGAATGTCCATGATGATGAGATCGATGTGATTCTTGAGGACATAGGTATCTGCAAACATCGCGGAGTCAATGGAATAAACGACTTCGTATTGGGGGGATTGATCGATATAGAGTTTGAAGAGCTCGCGCGAAACGAACTGGTCGTCAACGATCATAATTTGATAGGTCATGCTCCCCTCCTTTGGGCATCGATAGAGTCAGTGTAAATTCGGGTTTCGTGGAGATTTTCATATCTCCGTCGTATAGGGCAAGTTTTTGACGGATGTTCTTGAGTCCGCCTTTTTCACAAATCGGTTCCGTCGCCGGTTTGCCGTCGTTTGCAATCGTGCAATACTCTCTGTCCTCGTCTTCCCACAGCGTAATCCGTACGTTCTTGGCTTCGCCGTGACGAATCGCGTTATTGAGGGCCTCGTGGACAATCCCGACCAAGACTTCGAGATCTTTCTCGTCCTGCGGGAGATTGCCGTCAACGCGGATTGCGACGCCGAGCGTCTTCGCCGTCGAGAGAAGTCGATCCCAGGACGAGCGCAACGGGGGAGTTTCTTTGTTCTCCTCGAGGATGAGTAAGCTCTCCGTCCACAGGCGGATGAGATTTTTCCGATCCTCCTCGGTCTTGTCCTCTTTTTCGAGATAATGTCGGAAATAGATGAGCGACTGACCGATCTTATCGTGGATGCGAATTTTCGCCTGCAAAATTTCCTTTTGTCGCGTGTATGCCGTGACTTCCCGCTGGTATTTTTTGAGCCGTTCGTTGACTTTCTGGATCTCCTCGTTTTTCTTCTGAATTTCTCGGAGCAATTGCCACTCGAGCGTGATGTCGTATGCCAAAGTTTCACGTACAGCATCGTGTTCGAGGATGCGGATGAGCCAGACCTTGCCGCGGCTCTCGACGATGAGCGGATCGCGCATAAGAATCGTCACGCGCGGCTCGATTCGGTTTTCGTTGATTGCACGGGCGCAGGCGACGTCGTTGACGAGCCATTTGCCGAAGACCTCATAGCTGAGCTCCTGCATCGCACGATTGACGAGCATCGGCGTGCCGTCCGGTTTCGAAAAACAGAGCCCGTCCGGGAGATTGTCGAGACTCTCTTTGATCGAGTTCTTGCCGAGCTCTTTTTTGCGTACATCGCGGATGCGTCGGATGAGCAGGACCTCAAACGCGAACAATGCGAGGAGATAAAAAGAAAGGCTGGCAAGCGGGATTCTGAGAAAATAGCGCGCCAGTGGGATTTCGCCGGTCGCGATTTCCGTCAAAACCTGCGCCGGAATGAAACTTGCGAAGAAGAGCAGGACACTGTAGAGAAATGCATTGGAATGCGTCCGGATATTCGCGTGCTCGACCGCAATACGGATGCTCACGGTAAGAAGGAAGAGGGCGGCGACAAAAGTGATCGAGAGGATGCTGTCCGGTAAGTTCTTGAGGATCATCGCGCGCCTCCTTTCGGCGAGATCTGCCACTTCATGCCCGTGTCCGTGCGCATTTCCGTGACGGCAAGATCCGTCGTGACCGGCATGGCGTCTCCCGGCGAAACGGGTTGGACCGCACGAATCTCCACGGTCCACGTCAAGATCCCGTTCTCTTTCTCGAGGCGCACGGCAATCGCCGAGAGACCTACGATATGCCGCTCTACAATAGCCTCAAAAAGCTCGTAGACCTCGAGGCAGAGCGCGGCATCGAGTTCATCCTTGACGTCCCAATGGAGGACGGTTTCGACGCCTTTGAGCCGGAGATAATCCATCGACTCCGAGAATGCCAGACGAAGTTCCGCGAGAGGCAGTGTGCTTTTCGTCTTTGAGAGGAGGTAGAGATTCGCATAGCGCTTGATGTACACATTGTAGATACAGGCGTCCTTAAGTGCACGTTCGAACGCCGCCTCATCCTCGGGCAAATCGTCGATGACGGCGCCGAGCTTCTGAAACTGCGGGCGCAATTTGGCATCGATCGCGGAACGAATGGCTCCCTGTTCCTCGAGTTTCGCACGTTTTTCCCGGAGGGTATTGTTGGCCTGGAGAAGATCGTTCTCACTCATCATCTCCTCGTTGAGCGCGGAGAGCTGTGCCTTGAGGGCGTTGAAATCCGAAAGATCCGTAAACCAATACGAATAGCCGCCTTCGATCGCCGCACTTTCAATCAATGTATCGGGATTGATCGCGACGGGATGCTCCAGCGCCTCGAGGACCAACGCGGCGTCGACGGTCGGGCCGTTCTTCGGGCGCACCATCATCGACCCGCTCCGATCCATGATGCCGATATTGAGCGCCGACATCGCGGCGAAACGCTCATACCAGCGATTCGACGGCAGAAGCTCCGTGTACACGAGCGACTCGATAAAGAGAAGGACCGCCAAGATATTGAATTCCGTGCTCGGAAAGACGAGTTTGACGGGCCGGAACGGCTCCCAATTGAAAATATAGAAAAAAGTGTAGAGAATCCAGAGAATGAGGATCACGATCGGCCAGAGAATCTGTCGAAATTTTTTCATCCGAAACGCTTCCGCCTCGAACGAGGGCTTGAGCGTGAACGTGAGCGTCATTGCCGCGAGGATGGAGATATAGACGAGCACCGCATAGAAGATCGGACGGTATTCGCGCACACCCTGTGCCGTGAGCGAAAAAGCGAGCCCGTGGAATTCGTTGGTAAGGATGAGCGCCACGAAGAGCTCCGTCGGAATCCAGAGGAATCGCCAGCGCGGATCGATTGCCTCCCGCTCGGATTTTCCGATCATGAGCGAAGTCGTGAACACGAGATGCACGATATTGAGCGTGCAAAAATAATATCCGTAGCGAATATATCGAATCGCGACGGGATTTCCCAAGAGGATTTCATATTTTAACGTCCGCAGCGCAAGATACAAGACGAGGAGATAGCTGATGCTCCTAAAACACCGAATCGACGCCGCACGCACCATGCGATTCTCCATATTGCGCCGCCACATAAAAATGACGGAAGTATAGAGACAGAAGACCACGATGTGGATGGAAAAATGAATTCGACCGGACGCGTCCAAGAGATGCAAGAGCGCCGCCACAAGGACAAAGAGGATCGAAATGCAGTATGTTATGGTTTCCTTGCGATCCATCACACCCTCCTTTCAAGAAGATGATAGAAAATGTCGTGGGGAGAAAGCCCTTTCCCTTATTATAGCAATAATAACAGGAAAAAAAGGAGTCGATGAGAAGAGAACATGCACAGCATTAAAAAATCACCCGTTGTGGTGATGTGGCGAGAGAGGATTGTGCGTATCATAAGAATCAAGGAAAGCGTCTACAAGGCGCAAACCGAAAAGCCGTGCCGATGCGCGGCAAGGTGACGAGGAGGCGCTCCCCGTAAAAAACGACTCCCCGAAACCGAAAGTCAAGTGAAACAAGCCAAAAGAAAAAGAAAAGGAGGTAGCAAGATGAAAAAAAGAACGTCACGTCTCGTAGCCATCACATTGGCACTCGTACTGTGCATGAGCTTGATGCCGTTAATGGCAATGGCAGTGGATCTCGGCGATGGAGTGACCCATGGATCTAGCAACGGCACTGCTTCCCAGAATCCGGGTAAGGACCCCACCTATTGGGAAGAAACTGATGAAGATTCCCCGGCAGAACGCCCGCACTATGAACGTGTGCCTAGACCCGAGCCCCCGAAAGAACCGGAAAAACAACCGGAAAAAGAGCCTGAGAAACCGCAGGACGATCCGGGCAGAATCGTGACCGAGAGATTTATCAAGCTCATCGAGACCGGCAGAGGTTTCGAAGAACTTTGGTCCAATCGTGAAAGCCCTGTCTGGACGCTCGGCGATATCGAGAATTATCTCGCTCGCAGAGCCGGCAGAATCCCGACCGCAGGCGTCGGTTTCGTCGCTCATCCTTAAGACATGAATCCGTTCACGATTCGCCATCGTCCATCCGTTCTCTCCATGGATCGTGTGCGATGAAAAACGGGCAATGATGGACAGAAAAAACACCCCGGGAATAGACCCGCGGGTGTTTTTTGTGTGGAGACGGGGCGTCTCGTGGTCCATTTAGAGTCCGCGCATTCCTTCACTGCGGAGCGCGTCACGATCCAGGGCGCGTTCAATGGTCTCGAGCAGCGCCTTTTTGTCGCGATTGAGACGACCGGCCAGCGGCACATAGTTTGACGCGTGATTTGCTCGAAATTCCGCGCCGTCGCAGTCAATTTCCTCGAGAAAGAGTTGGATTTCTTGGAGCGCCTCTTCCGCCGTGAGGGGAACAAAAAGGCCCTCGACATAATCCGTGTACATCGGGCAACCGGGTTCCAGGTAAAGCGTGAGATAGGCGATATAGTCGATGGGAATGCCTGAGAGGAGACGTGCGGAGGAGATGGCGTGTTCTTGGGACAGTTCTTTTCCGCCAAGCCCGCTGATAAGCGTGACGGAGGTGCGGATACCCGCTTTCTTCGCTTTGATGAGCGCGGCACGGGTTTCTTCCGCGGTGATGCGTTTGTCGACTTTCTCGAGGATGCGATTGCTGCCGGATTCCGCGCCGATGTAGAGCATGGCGAGACCCGCTTCGCGCAGTGTGCGGAGCTCTTCGTCGCTTTTGCGAAGAATGTCGAGGGCGGTGGCATAGGCGGAAATGCGCTCGACATAGGGCATCGTGCGCTTGATCTCGGCAAGGATGGCGAGAAGATCGTCTGTGCGCATGACGAGCGCGTCGCCGTCGCCGATAAAGACGCGTCGCCAGGGAGCCGCCGAGCCGCCCGTGCGCACATCTTCGAGAATCTCTTCGAGCGGTTTGATGTAAAAACGGTCGTTCTTGTACATTTTGCAAAACGTGCAGGTGTTGTTGGCACAGCCGACCGTCGCCTGCAAAATAAAACTGTACGCCTCGCTGGGCGGACGATAGATATCACCGATATAGTTCACGCTAGGCCTCCTTCGTCATCGTTTCAAAAACAATACGATATAGTTCATCGATCTCCGTGTGTCCGTCGCCATCTTCCAAGAGAAAGTCTTCGGGCGCAAGGAGATTGTTGTTGCGATGCGCAGCAATGCCTTGCATATATCGCGCATCGTGATAGAGCATCTTCGATCCATTGAGGAGCGCCTCTTTTGCTTCGGGGACAAAACGAAACGCATTCTCCTTGACTTCGAGGAGAAAGGCCGGCGTCACATAATAGAGATCGTCGACTTCGCTCTGAAAGGTCCCCGTATAGGCGCCGTTGTGATAGCCGTCGGGAAGATAGAGGATTTTCGCGCCGCGATATTCTACGGCGAAACGGCTCCGAGCTTCTTCGAGGAGCGAATCGAGCGCTGTGAGGAACGCTTGATGCGCCGGTAAGAACGGCATGAGATCTTCTTGCGTCGCGCCTTTTTTGTAGAGCTTTTGGATTTCATAGGGCGAGACGGGCGCGGAGAGTCCGAGTTCTTCCACAATGCGATGTCTCGAGACACGATAGGGCAGGAGTTTCTTCGCCTCGATATAGAGATCGCGGGACCGATACACCGGCGCTTGGAGAGCCAATCTCTCTCGTGCGCGGGTCAGTTGCGGGAAAAAGGATGTCTCCCCGGCGTAATGGACGATTTCTCCGTCCAATTCGTCGCATAGAGCAGCATAAAAAGCGCGTTCTTCCGCTTCGTCGGCTTTTCGTGGCAGGAATACCGTTTTGCCGTCCGAAAAATGGACCAGGAAGATATGCGCATCGCTTTTGAATCCGGTTGTAAAGAAGATCATTTGCTTTTTCATGGGACACCTCGTGTTCTTATTTTAGCGCACCGTCGCGAACTTTTCACCCCGAGGGGTTTTCGGTATAATAAGGGGAAGTAAAGGAGATAGGATATGTACTATTTGGATCATACGGCGACAACGGATGTGCATCCCGAAGTGCGGGACGCGATGGTGCGAGCGATGGACATCTTTGCGAATCCGTCCTCTTTGCATGCGCTGGGGCTCGAGGCGGAGCATCTCATGCGCGATGCGAGGGCGATGCTTGCGGCAGAACTCGGCGTATCGGAACGCAATGTTATTTTTACATCCGGCGGAACCGAATCGAACAATCTGGCCATTTTCGGGACGTTGAAACGAGGCGATTTTTTCGTCACGACCGCGGTGGAGCATCCTTCCGTGCGCGCGTGTATCGAACCCTTGCGTTCGAGAGGGGTCGAGACGATCACGGTCGGCGTGGACCATGAAGGGCGGATCGACCTTGCCGCGCTGGAGCATGCACTTGAGAAAAAACCGCGTCTCGTGAGCGTCATGCAGGTCAACAACGAGCTCGGCACGATCGAGCCGATCGACGAAGTACGAGAACGCATCCGTGCACTTTCGCCGGAGACGCTTTTCCATGTGGACGGCGTGCAGGGTTTCGGAAAAATCGCGACAAAAATGAACGCGATGGATCTCTATTCTCTCTCGGGTCACAAGATTCACGGGCCCAAGGGAATCGGTGCGCTCGTGCTGGCAAAAGATTTCCATCTTGCGCCGATTTTGCACGGCGGCGGACAGGAACGCGGCGTGCGCAGCGGCACCGAGAATGTCTACGCCATTGCGGGGCTTGCGAAGGCAATCGAACTGCGCAAGGACAAAGACGCACGATATGAGCGCGTGAGGACGCTATGGAATCGTCTCAAAATGCGTCTGTCGGAAATTCCGGATTCCAAGATTCTAAGCCCCGAAGACGGGAGTCCCTATATTCTCTCCGTCGCTTTCGCGGGCATTCGCTCCGAGGTGCTCCTCCACATGCTCGAGATGGAAGAGGTCTATATTTCCACCGGATCGGCTTGTGCCAAAGGCAAAAAAAGCGCCGTCATGGAGGCAATCGGCCTGGACGCGCGTTTTGCAGACGGGGTCATCCGGATTTCGCTGGATGATACGTTTTCGGAAGGCGATATGGACGCCGTTGCGGATATTTTTGCACAAAAAGTGGCAGAACTACGAGAAATGATGGGAGGCAAGAAGTGAAGCACGTCATCAGTGTAAGCTACGGAGAGCTGACCTTAAAAGGGAAAAACCGTTCCAGATTCGAGGACCAAGCCATCCACAAGGTGCGCAGAAGTCTTCGGAATTTTCACGTGGAGCGCATCTATAAGGAACAGGGCAAATTCTATATCGAGGCTGCAAAGGACGATATCCCCGCGATGATTGAGGAGATGAAGCACGTCTTCGGCATCGTGAGCATGAGTCCCGCGGTGCGTGTCGAGAAGGATATCGCGGCGTGTGAAGAGGCTTGCCGCAGTGTGGTCGCGGGGAAGACCGGGACGTTTAAGGTGCAGGCGCATCGTTCGGATAAGTCGTTTCCGATGAAATCGCCGGAGATCAACGCCCATTTCGGCGGCGTTGTCTTGAAAGCCAATCCCGATCTCAAAGTCGATGTCAAAAACCCCGATTTTATTCTCTACATCGAGGTTAAAAAATACATCTATATCTACACGGAGCGCATCGAAGGCACGGGCGGACTTCCTTCCGGCTCGAGCGGCAGGGGGCTTTTGCTCCTTTCGGGCGGCATCGATTCGCCGGTCGCCGGCTATCTCATGGCGGGGCGCGGCATGGAACTCGGATGTCTGCACTTCCACTCCTATCCCTTCACGCCCATCCGCGGAGAAGAGAAGGCAAAAGACCTTGCCCGTGTGGTGGCGGAGTATACGGGTCCGATGAGTTTTTACAGTGTCAATCTCCTGCCGATTCAAAAGAGCATCATGCAGAACGCACGGGAACGCGAGATGACCATTCTCTCTCGTCGCTTTATGATGCGGATCGGCGAAAGAATTGCACGGGATCACAGTTATCAGGCTCTCATCACGGGTGAAAGTTTGGGCCAGGTGGCGAGCCAGACGATCGAGAGCGTCGATGTCATCAACCGTAGCGTCGAGATGCCGATTCTAAGGCCGCTCATCGGAATGGACAAACGATACATCACGAACGTCGCGGAAAGAATCGGGAGCTATCCGATTTCGATCCTGCCGTTCGAAGACTGCTGCACCGTCTTTTTGCCCAAACGCCCGGTGACGAAACCGAGACTCCAAGATATTCTCGAGAGCGAATCCAAACTCGATATCGACGGTTTGGTATCGGACGCCATTGACAAGATGGAACTGACGCGGATCAAGCCGGACGGAGCGGAAGGATGAAGCGGGCGTTTTACATCCTGCTCATTCTCCTCATCGCCGCTGTCGGCTACGGGTTCTATCACACGACGCAGGCACTGGAAGAAGCGAGACGCACGGAACGGAGTCTCATGGACGAAGTTCTCGAGAAAAAGAGAGATCTCATCGACGCGGCCATCGAAGAAACGCGGTCGTTTCCCAAAGGGAGCAAGATTGTGGAAGACGCCGTCGAGATCCTGGCGTCCGAACGCGATCGGATCGAACCGGGTGAACATTTCTATCAAGCGCTCGGAGATATCGAGACGGTCGGCGCCTATTACGGAATAACGATGAAAGCACTCGACCACGGACTTTACGAAGACGTGATGACGCGCTATCTCGATGCGCATGCACGGGTAGAAAAACTCAGCACGACAATTCCCGGCAAATGGCTCGTGAAATGGGGAGGTGTCCGATGAGATCCAAACGATTTTCGTACGTTTTCCTTGCGCTGCTCTTGGTTTTGCCGTGTTTTGCGACGGCCCTGAGTATGCCGAGCGATCAGGAGTTGATCCTTGTCGACAAATCCCTTTCTTCGGAAGATACGGCCGAAATTCAAAGAATCTTGGGCGCCGAGGATTCGAATGCGCTCACATTGAGATTTGATCTCAAAGAAATGTTGGGCCTGGAAGAAGGTATGCGCGCTGCAGCGTATTACATTCCGGGCGACGGGGAGCTCGTGATTGAGAAAAGGACACCGGACGAGCTCGAAGGCATCGACACGCGTTTTGTCGCGGAGGAAGTGCGGGGCATCGGCCTCAAAACGGGTACGTTGCGGATCGCGTCCCTCGACAATGTGAAAGCGGAATCCTTGGCCCATCTCGACGGCAATATCGGGAAAACCGTCCTGCAAAATATCGACACGGATGAAATTGCCCGACAAATCAAAAAGCAGATCCCCAAGCAAGCGGGAAATTTCCTCGACCGTTTCATCACCTATATCGAGGAGGAATGGTTCATCATTACGCACGAAAACGACGACGGCGAATGGCTGGAGAAAGCCAAAAAGAGCCTCAAGTCCATCGGCCTTTCGGATGAGAAGTCCGAGCCCGAAAAGAAAGAAACGCCCGACGAAACCGCTGTTCGTCCGGAGGATGAGATTCCGGAAGAAGGCCAATCCGATCCCGAGAGCGAGAAAAATAACGAAACGATAGACCGCGTGAAGTCCGCTTTTGAAAGTGTTAAAATGGCAGTGAAGACTGTGGTTGATCAAATTTGGAGTCTATTTCAATGAACAAACTCAGTGAAAAATTACGTCGCATGATGGCGGGACGATACGGAGTCGACGCATTCTCAAAATTTCTCGCCGCACTGGCGCTCGTTTTGGTGCTGGCGAATATCTATTTTCAATCATTCCTCGGGACGATTGCGCTGATTTTGCTTATTCTCGTGTATGCCCGCGCATTTTCGAGAGATTATGCGAAGAGAAGCCGAGAAAACGCACGGTTTTTGGCGTGGTTTGCACCAATTACCCGATTTTACAATCGTCTGAGGACGAGATTCACCGATCGGGAGCATCGCTATCTTCGCTGTCCGAAGTGCAAAGAGCGATTGCGCGTTCCGAGAGGCAAAGGAAAGATCCGTATCACTTGTCCCAAATGCGGAGAGTCGTTTGAGAGGAAGACATGAGTATGGAAGCCCACAATCAAAAAGGGATCATCACGGATGCCGGTACAAGACAGCGCATGATCCGAAAGAGCGGACTTGTGGGCGTCGCGGCGAATTTTTTGCTCGCGGCAATCAAGATCAGCGGCGGTCTATGGATTTCGAGCGTGGCCGTGGTTTCCGACGGACTCAACAATCTCACGGACATGCTCTCGAGCAGTGTCACGCTTGCGTCCTATTACATCTCCAACAAGCCGGCGGACGAGAAACATCCCTACGGCCACGGGCGCTTCGAATATGTGGCGTCGTTCATCGTCTCGATGATTATTCTTCTCACGGCGACGGAGCTTTTCCGCGCGTCGATCGCGAAGATTCTACATCCCGAGTCCACTGAACTTTCGAACTGTGTGCTCTACGGGATGCTCTTTTCCATCGCCGTCAAGGCTTTTCTCTATTTTTTTAATCGCAGGATCGATCAAAAAATTTCTTCACCGTTGATTCGCGGGGTCGAGAAGGACAGTCTCTTTGATATTTTGATTACTTCGGGGATCCTCCTCGGTTTTTATCTCGCGCATATTCTGCCGTTTGAACCGGACGGATATATTTCCCTTTTGCTCACGGTCCTTATTTTTTATAATGGATATATCCTCATGCGGGAGACGGTGACGAAACTCCTGGGAGAAAAACCGGACGACGAGTTAGAGGAAAAAATCGGCACCGTGATTTTGTCCGGCAAACACATCCGCGGATTCCATCATCTGGACCTTCACGAATATGGGAAGGACAGAATTTTCGGCTCCGTCCACGTGGAAGTGCCGAAAAATATCACGGTTGAAGAAATGCACCGAGAGATTGACATGCTCGAGCACACGATCAAAGAGAGATTCGGCGTGACGATTACGATGCATATGGATCCGGTCTATGAAATGGAGGCGGACGATGAAAGTTCTCAATCCGACACTTGACGAGGAGGCGATCTCCAAAGCCGCTAAGCTTATTCGTGCGGGCGAGGTCGTCGCCATCCCGACGGAAACGGTCTACGGCCTCGCCGCGGACGGACTCAACGCGGAGGCTTGTCATCGTATCTTTGCGGCCAAAAACCGACCGGCGGACAATCCTTTGATTTTGCACATTGCGAAACTTGAGGATCTGGGCCGCTTGACACCCGTTCCCGAGCTCGGCGAGGCGCTTTTTCCTCTGTGGCCGGGACCGCTGACACTTATTTTTCCCAAGAGCGAGATCATTCCGGATTGCGTGACGGCGGGAGGGGAAACGGTCGCGATTCGCATGCCGACGCATCCGATTGCGCGTGCCGTGATCGAAGCTACGGGGTCGCCCCTTGCGGCTCCGAGCGCGAATCTCTCGGGGAAACCCAGTCCGACCAATGCCGAAGACGTCATCGAGGACATGGAAGGGCGCATTGCCGCCGTATTGGACGGAGGTGCATGTACCATCGGAGTGGAATCGACAGTCGTCGATCTCACGTCGAAACCGGCGAAAATCTTAAGGCCAGGGTACTATACGGAAGAGGACTTGCGAGTCTACATACCGGACATCACGACGGACGCTGCACTTCTTAAGGACCGCGAGATTCCCAAATCTCCGGGACAGAAATATCGGCACTATGCACCGCGCGCCGAGGTGGAAGTCTATATGGGGAAGCGGGAACGCGTGCATGAGGCGATGCGTCGTAGACTGCAAGAAGACGTTTTGACGGGCGTGCTCGTCTTTGACGATTCGATGGAATATTTTCCGGAACCGAAAATCGCTATGGGTCCGCGCGAGGACGTCCATGTGATGGGAGAGCGCCTGTTCTCGTCATTAAGGGCAATGGATCGGCGCGGCGCAGATCGAATCCTCATCGAATTCAGACGCGAGAAAGGATTCGGTGAGACACTGTATAACCGCCTGATGAAGGCGTCGAGCGGGAAGATGATCGACGTCTAGATGAAGTTTGTTTCATGCACAAAGGCATGTTGAAGCATTCAGATGAACACAAAGCAAAGGGGGATTTCATTGAAAGTCGGAATTGCATCAGATCATGGAGGATATCAGCTCAAAGAGGAACTCAAGAAGGCCTTTCCGTTTGTGGACTACGGCACGGATTCGGAGGCGTCCGTAGACTATCCGGATTTTGCCAAGAAACTCGGACAAGCCATCGAGTCCGGAGAGGTCGATCTCGGGGTCGCGATCTGCGGTACGGGCATCGGAATCAGCATTGCCCTCAACAAAATGAAAGGCATTCGTGCCGCACTCTGTCATGACGAATTTACCGCTCGTATGGCAAGAAGACACAACAATGCCAATGTTCTATGCATCGGAGGGCGCGTCACCGGCGTGGAAGTTGCCAAAGCACTCACGCAGGTATTTTTGGACGAGGCCTTTGAAGGCGGGCGTCACGAAGCGCGCCTGGGTAAAATCAAAGCGATCGAGGAGGAATAATATGTCAAAAGTCATCGTAATGGATCATCCGCTCATCAAGCACAAAACCACGATTCTCAGGGATAAAAACACGGGCTCCAAGCAGTTTCGCGAGTTGGTCAACGAGATTGCCATGCTCATGGCCTATGAGTGCACGCGCGATCTCCCGTTAGAAGAGATTACGGTCGAGACGCCCCTCATGGAAACCACGGGCTATCGCATCTCCGGCAAGAAACTCGGCATTGTACCGATTTTGCGCGCAGGACTCGGTATGGTGGAAGGAATGCTCTCCATTCTTCCCGCGGCAAAAGTCGGACACATCGGCCTATATCGCGATCCTGAGACGCTCCAGCCGGTTGAATACTATTGCAAGCTCCCCGATGACGTGAGCGAACGCGATATCTTCGTTCTTGATCCGATGCTTGCGACCGGAGGGAGCTCTTCGGCAGCCATCAGCTTCTTAAAAGAACACGGTTGTACTTCGATTCGCCTCGTGGCCATCATCGGTGCGCCGGAAGGTGTCGAAGTCGTGCAAAAAAATCATCCGGATGTCGACATTTATCTTGCAAATCTCGATACGAAACTCAATTCCCACGCGTACATTACGCCGGGTCTCGGCGACGCCGGAGATCGTCTATTCGGCACGAAATAACATTTTTATCAAACAAAAGGAGACTCGACTTCGGTCGGGTCTTTTTTTGTTGGCGCATTTCGGATTTGGTATACTATTTGCTTGGAGGGGTCTATGGAATTTTCGAAAAGATTATTGAATTGGTATGACGATTCTTGCAGGGCGCTTCCATGGAGAGAAACCTCGGACGCTTACCGTATTTTGGTTTCGGAAATCATGCTGCAACAGACGCGTGTCGAGACGGTCAAGCTCCGGTATGTAGAATTCCTGGAGCGATATCCCGATGCGTCTGCGCTTGCGGCGGCGAGTGAAGAAGAAGTGATGAAAGCGTGGGAAGGACTTGGATATTATCGCCGTGCCAAGAATCTCCATCGGGCTGCCAAGGAAATGGCGGAAAAAGATCCGAAGAACTACGAGGATCTCTTGGCACTTCCGGGCGTGGGTCCCTATACCGCCGGCGCCGTCGCTTCGATTGCCTTCGGAGAGGCCAAGGTAGCGGTGGACGGGAACAGTCTCAGGGTTTTTGCAAGACATGAAGGCATCCGGTCTTCAATCGATGAAACCAAGACGAAGAAGGAAATTACGGCGATTCAAGAAGCGCACCTTGATCGGAATCGACCCGGGGACTTCAACCAGGCGATCATGGATCTCGGCGCGATGATCTGCGTTCCGAACGGGATCCCGCAATGCGAACAATGTCCCGTGAGTGAGGACTGCAAAGCACGAGAGCTCGGGATTGCGACGGAACTCCCTCTTCGCTCTCCCAAAAAACCGCGCAAGAAGAAGAAAAAAACGGTCTTTCTCATCGAGCACAACAATCGGTGCGCCCTTGAGAAACGCTCCGACGGACTGCTCGGCGGGCTCTATGAACTCTATAATATCGAAGGTCTGCTCGACGAAAAAAACGCCATGCGCACGTTGAGAGAAGCCGGATTTGATTTTAACCGCATCGAGAAGATGGGGGAGAAGAAACATATCTTTACCCACGAGGAATGGACGATGCGCGGATACAGCGTAAAAGTGGAAGAGGAAAAAGCGGAGTATATTTGGGCGGATGAATCGGAGCTCGAAGAACGCTATCCGATTGCGACTGCCTTTCGGAAATGGATTGACGAGTAAGGGTGTGACAACGTGGATTTTCGTCTGCAACTCAAACAAGAGCAAAAACTAATCCTCACGCAGGAACTTCGCCAGTCCATCGAGATGCTACAGTACACCGGGATGGAGCTGGAGGAGCATCTGCGTAAAATTGCGGAGGAGAACCCGCTTTTGGAGCTCGAGACGCGCCGTCACGAATCCCTTGACGATGTGGAGAAGGGGTTTGACGAAGCGGATTATACTGCTTTTTTAAACGCCGGGACGATCGCGGAGGAATCCTATCCCGTCGAAAAGAAAAACTACGATTTCTTGGATTTTTACAAAGAAGAGACGACCTTGCGGGAATATCTTTTGCGTCAGGCAGGTGTTGAGAAAATTCCGGAAGAACTTCGTCGGGCGGTCATCGCAGTGATCGAGAGTATCGATCGTCGCGGATATCTTTCGGAATCGGTCGACGCCTTGGCAAGTGCACTCTACACGAGTACGGAGCAAGTAGAGGCGGCCTTACGAATTGTGCAGACGATGGATCCCGCCGGTGTGGGCGCGAGGAATCTCTCGGAATGTCTCACTCTCCAACTTCCCGAAGATGCGAAACTGGCACGAACCGTCGCACAAAATCACTTGGAACTCGTCGCGGCGAATCACCCCGATCGAATTGCAAGCGTGGAAAACGTCGACATTGAAGAGGTCCTTGAAGCCATCGATCTCATAAAGAGTCTCAATCCGATTCCGGGACAGGGATACAACACGGAGACGCAAGGTTCCTATGCCATTCCGGAGGGGGAGATCGTAGAGACGGAAGAAGGCTTTCGAGTGCATCTTTTCAACGAGCATATTCCGCGCCTGTACATCAATCACAGTGTCGAACGATTGCTCTTGAATTCAAAGGAAGAGGGCGCCCTCCTCTATCTCCAAAAGAAACGCGCTCAGGCGATTTTTGCCATTCGGAGCCTCGAACAGCGCGGCTCCACCATACGAGCGGTTCTCGAAGCAATCGTCCGCAGACAGGAAAGAGCTCTGCGGGAAGGTATGAGTTTTCTCGAACCGATGCGCCTCAAGGATCTCGCCGATGAGCTGGATCTCTCCGAGTCGACCGTCTCACGCGCCACTTCGGGGAAATATGTCCTTACCCCGCACGGTATGGTGGAGATCAAATCTTTTTTCACCAATGCACTGGGAGACGACGTTTCGAGCGTGCGCGTCAAAGCTGTTTTACGAGAGCTCATTGATTCCGAAAATAAGAAAAAACCGCATTCGGATGCAAAACTCGTAGAACTTCTTACACAATCGGGCTTCGAGATTTCCAGGCGCACGGTGGCCAAGTATCGGGATGAGATGCAGATTCCCAATTCTTCGAGGAGAAAACAGTTTTGAAAAATAACGCGGTTATGCGTTAAATCATTTGATATTTTTCATACGATGGAGTAAAATAAACTCGCTTGAAAAGACACGTTCGTATTGTCCTACGCAATATTTTAAGGAGTATTGTGGGTATCTATAAGAATGGTTGGAATAAAGCATGAAAAATGCACAAGAAGTGCAACAAAGGAGGCATTATTGATGAAAGTAGCACTGAACGGATTTGGAAGAATTGGACGCGATGTTGTCCGCATTTTGTTTGAAGAAGAGAGAGATATTGACCTTGTAGCAATCAATACGCTCGGCGATATCAAAGCCAATGCACATCTCTTTAAGCACGACTCGGTATACGGCAAATTCAACGGTACGGTTGAAGTCGGCGAAGACCATCTCATGATCAACGGCAAGAAAGTTCACTTCTTCTCCGAAAGAGATCCTGAAAATCTACCCTGGAAAGAACTCGGCGTCGATCTTGTCATCGATTCTACCGGTGTTTTCAAGGACAAAGCCGGCCTATCCAAACACATCAAAGCCGGTGCCAAGAAAGTCATCATCACCGCGCCTGCAAGCGACGCGGATATCACGATCGTCATGGGCGTCAATCAAGACAAATTCGATGCATCGAAACACGATGTTATTTCCAATGCAAGCTGCACAACAAACTGCTTGGCACCCGTTTCCAAAGTCATCCTCGAGAAATTCGGCGTTGTCAAGGGCCTTATGACCACGGTTCACGCATACACCGGGGATCAGAATCTGCACGACAATCTCCACAGAGACTTGAGACGTGCGCGCGCCGCTGCACTCTCCATCGTGCCGACCACGACGGGCGCTGCGAAGGCCGTTGCATTGGTCCTTCCGGAACTCAAGGGCAAACTCAACGGATTCGCGATGCGCGTTCCTACGCCGACCGTATCCGTCGTCGACGTAACCTTTGAACTTCCCGAAGAACACAGCGTAGAAGAAATCAACAAGGCACTCAAAGATGCGAGTGAAAACGAGCTCAAAGGTATTCTCGGATACTCCGAAGAACCCCTCGTTTCCATCGACTTCCAAGGCGACGAACGTTCTTCGATCGTCGATCCGGATCAAACCATGGTTATCGGAAATATGGCGAAGATCGTGTCCTGGTATGACAATGAATGGGGTTATTCTCACAGGGTTTGCGACCTTGCCGAGCATGTACTGAAAAACATGTAATGTCGAGTCCGGTCAAATGACCGGACTTTTTTTCAAGGAGGAATGGAATGAAAAAGACCTTAAAAGATTACGACTATCAGGGCAAACGCGTTCTCGTACGCGCCGATTTTAATGTCCCGATGTCAAAAAAAGAAAAGGGCGTCATCAGTGACGATGCGCGCATTGTTGCAAGCATCCCGACGATTGAATACCTGCTCGATGCGGGAGCGAGTGTGGTGCTCATGAGCCACATGGGTCGCCCCAAGGGAACGCCCAATCCCGATTTTTCCCTTCGTCCCGTTGCCGATCGCCTATCCAAGCTCCTTCAACGTGAAGTGAAGTTTTTACCGAGCGATCGCGTGGTAGATGCGGAGGTGGAGAAAGCCGTTAAGGACCTCAAACCGGGCGAGGTGGCCCTTCTCGAAAATACGCGTTATCGTGCCGAGGAGGAGAAGAACGGGGAAGCGTTCGCGCGTGAACTTGCGGGACTCGCCGATCTCTTTGTCAACGATGCTTTTGGCACTTCGCATCGTGCGCATGCATCCAATGTCGGTGTTTCCCAACTTTTGCCGTCCGCAGTGGGACTCCTCGTTCAAAAGGAGATCGAAATTATGGGGAAGGCCCTCGAAGCGCCGCAACGTCCTTTTGTCTCCATCTTGGGCGGTGCCAAAGTATCGGACAAGATCGGCGTCATCGAGAATCTCATCGAACGCGTTGACACGATCCTCATCGGCGGCGGTATGGCGTATACGTTTGAAAAAGCGCTCGGAAAGGAAATCGGGCGTTCCCTCCTCGAGGAGGACAAGGTTGAACTGGCCAAGAGTCTCATGGAAAGAGCCGAAAAACGCGGCGTGAAACTTTTGCTCCCGGTCGATGTCGTCATTGCGAAGGAAATCGACGAGTCGGCAGAGACCAAGGTCGTATCCATCGACGAAATTCCTGTCGATATGGAAGCACTGGACATCGGACCCGAGACGGCAAAACGATTTGCAGAAGAAATCAAATCGGCCAAGACGGTCGTCTGGAACGGACCGATGGGCGTGTTTGAGCTCTCCAATTTTGCGGCAGGTACGATGGCGGTTGCACAAGCGCTCGCAGCCTCGGATGCCGTATCCATCGTAGGTGGCGGCGACAGCGCGCTGGCCATTGAAAAAGCCGGGCTCAAAGATCGAATCACCCATGTTTCTACCGGCGGCGGTGCCTCCCTCGAGTTCTTGGAGGGGAAAAAGCTCCCGGGTATTGAAGCGATTGAAGACAAATAGGAGGGACGCGATGCGAAAAAAACTCATTGCCGGAAACTGGAAAATGAATAAGACGGTGGACGAAGCGATTAAAACCGTGAAGGCACTCGCAGATCTCGATACCGACGGTGTCGATGCGGCGCTTTTGGTGCCGTTTACGCATCTCTATGCACTAAAGGACATCATGCCCGAAGGCGTGAAATTGGGTGCACAGAATCTACACGATCAAGCATCCGGTGCCTTTACCGGCGAGATCAGTGCGGATATGCTCCTCTCGGTCGGATGCGAATACGTCGCCATCGGACACAGTGAACGCCGTGACATTTTCGGCGAAACGGATGAATTTATTGCGCGCAAGTTAAAAACCGCGCTTGAGAAAGGTCTCAAACCGATTCTCTGCATCGGCGAACATCTCGAAGAACGCGAGGCCGGAAAAGTTGAAGAAGTCCTCTCGAAACAACTCGAGGCGGATTTTGACGGACTCTCGGCAGAGGATGCCGTGAAGGTCGTTGTCGCCTATGAACCCATTTGGGCAATCGGAACGGGCAAAGTCGCGTCGGATGAAGATGCGAACGAGACGATTCGATTCATCCGCTCGAAGATGGGCTCCATGTACGGAGAGAAAACCGCGGATGCCATCCGTATCCTCTACGGCGGCAGTGTCAAACCGACGAATATCAAGGGACTGCTCGCATCGGGAGAAATTGACGGCGCATTGGTCGGCGGCGCAAGCCTTGAAGCGGATTCCTTCGCAAGCCTCGTGCATTTGGGAGAGAAATAATGCTGCCCGTCATGCTTATGATCCTGGACGGATACGGGATCGCACCCCCTTCGGAAGGAAATGCGGTGAGCCTTGCCAAGACGCCGGTCATGGATACGCTCAAAGCGAATTATCCCAACACCACGCTGGACGCGTCGGGACTGGCCGTCGGCTTGCCGGAAGGACAAATGGGAAATTCCGAAGTCGGACATCTCAACCTCGGTGCGGGGCGTGTCGTGTATCAGGAACTTACGCGACTGACGCGTGCTGTTGAGACGGGAGAACTCTTTGCAAACGAGGCACTCAATCAAGCAGTGGATTATGCAGAGAAGACCGGCGGGGCCGTGCACCTCATGGGCCTCGTTTCCAAGGGCGGCGTGCACAGCCACATGGACCATCTCTTCGGCCTATTGGAACTGCTAAAACGTCGTCAATTTCACCGCGTATACGTCCATGCTTTTCTGGACGGACGCGATGTTTCTCCACATGCGGGGCGAGCCGATATCGAGGAACTCATTACGCATATGGAGAAGATCGGCGTGGGCAAACTCGCGACAATCGACGGCCGTTACTACGCGATGGACAGAGACAATCGCTGGGAACGCGTCAAACTCGCTTACGACGCCATTGTGTACGGCAAGGGACAGATGACCGATGATCCGATCGGTTCCATCGAAAAATCCTATGAGAAAGCAATTACGGATGAGTTTTTCATCCCGACCGTCATTACCGAGAACGGGATCCCGCGCGCTAAACTCACAAGCGACGATAGTGTCATTTTTTTCAACTTCCGCCCGGATCGCGCGAGACAGATGACCCGCGCCATTGTAGAGGACGATTTCAATGGGTTTGAGCGAGAGCATCGCATTCATCCGTTCTATGTAACGATGACGACGTACGATGCGACGTTTCGGAACGTGCACATTGCATTCGGACCTCAGACCATCTTAGACACGCTCGGAGAAGTCGTTTCGCGTGCAGGGAAGAAACAACTGCGCATCGCGGAGACGGAGAAGTACGCCCACGTTACGTTTTTCTTTAACGGAGGCGTGGAAAAACCGAACGACAACGAGGATCGTATCCTCATCCCGTCCCCAAAAGTCGCGACCTACGATTTGCAACCCGAGATGAGTGCAGTGCAAGTAAAAGACGCGGTGATTGAGGCGATTGAGAGCGATCAATACGATCTAATCATCCTCAATTTTGCCAACTCGGACATGGTCGGTCATACGGGTGTCATCCCTGCCGCCGTGAAAGCGGTCGAAACGGTCGATACTTGCGTAGGAGAAATCGTGGACGCCATCGTGCGTGCCGACGGATCGGTTTTCATCACGGCCGATCACGGCAACAGTGAGAAAATGCTCGATGAAAACGGCGGACCGTTTACCGCACACACGACCAATCCTGTTCCCGCAATTCTCGTAAGCGATTGGGAGAATATCGAGTTACGGCACGGCAAGTTGGCCGATGTTGCACCCACTTTATTGGAACTTATGGACATTCAAAAACCGGCACTCATGACCGGCGAATCTATCATTATTCACAAGGAGGAAATATGAGTCTCATTCAAGACATTTATGCAAGAGAAGTCCTCGATTCTCGAGGAAACCCCACGATCGAGGTTGAGGTCGTAACGGAAATGGGCGGCTTCGGTCGCGCGATGGTTCCTTCGGGTGCCAGCACGGGTCAATTCGAGGCGGTAGAACTGCGCGACGGAGACAAGAGCCGTTATCTCGGCAAAGGCGTCACCAAAGCGGTTGAAAATGTCAACGACATCATCGCACCCGAAATCGTCGGGAACTTCGACGTCTCCGAACAAGTTGCCATCGATCGATATATGATCGAACTCGACGGCACCGACAACAAGGGCAAACTCGGCGCGAACGCCATCCTCGGCGTTTCCATGGCGGTTGCTCGTGCGGCTGCCGATGAATACGGCATGGAACTGTATCGCTATCTCGGCGGCGTCAATGCGCATCTCCTTCCGGTACCGATGTGCAATATCCTGAACGGCGGAGAACACGCGGACAACAATGTCGATTTCCAAGAGTTCATGATTATGCCTGTGGGTGCACAGTCTTTCAAGGAATGCATTCGCATGGTAGCCGAAGTTTTCCACGCACTCAAAGCCGTTCTCAAAGAGAAAGGTCTTTCCACGGGTGTCGGCGACGAAGGCGGCTTTGCTCCGAACCTCGAGACCAATGAAGAAGCACTGATGGTCATCGTAGAAGCCATCAAGAATGCGGGATACAAGCCCGGTGAAGACATCGCGCTGGCTATGGACGCTGCAGCGAGCGAATTTTACGATCGCGAGAAGAAAGTTTATGAACTTAAGGGCGAAGGCAGAACGTTTACGGCGGAAGAACTCGTTTCCTATTATGAGATGATCACCGACAAATATCCGATCATTTCGATCGAAGACGGACTCGATGAAGAGGACTGGGACGGCTGGAAACACATGACCGAGAAACTGGGCATGAAGATTCAGATCGTCGGCGACGACCTCTTCGTTACGAATACCAAACGTCTCAAAAAGGGCATCGAACTCGGTGTCGCAAACTCGATCCTCATCAAGCTCAATCAGATCGGAACGGTTACCGAGACGATCGAAGCGATCGAGCTTGCGAAGAGACACGGCATGACCGCGGTCATTTCGCACAGAAGCGGTGAAACGGAAGATGTCTTTATTGCCGACTTCGTTGTAGCCATGTCCACGGGACAAATCAAAACCGGCGCACCGAGCCGTACGGACCGCGTTGCAAAATACAACGAACTCATCCGCACGGAAGACGATCTCGGAGAAGTATCCGACTTTGCCGGCAGAAACGCATTTTACAATTTGGAAAAGTAACGATGTGGAAGCTCCCCTAATCGGGAGCTTTCTTTATGAAACAAGGCTTAAAAAAGGATAAACGGGGTTCACGCAGAGCGGTGTTGTTTCTTGAACTTCAAAGCCTTTTGTGTTAGAATCCATATATTGCAAAAGCGATATTCTATAGAGGAGGTGGATTCGTGCTGACATTTCTTAGTATCATTTTGGTGATTGCGGCAATTGTAATCATTATTTCCGTGCTCATGCAGGAGCCGAAAGAAGGCGGCCTCGGCGTCGTCGATGGAAGCGGAACCAATCTTTTTGGAGGAGCAAGCTCCGGAAAAGATGCCGTTTTGAGCAAGATTACAGTTGGCGCTTTTGTTGTGTTTTTGATTTCAGCAGTTGCGATTGTAGCAATTAGTTGAATATGTATTTAGGAGGAATGAAGTGGACAAAATGATTTTGATTGCACCGATTATCGGTGCTATTGCATTGCTTTTCGCTTTGGCTCGTTCCGCGAACATCGGCAAGCTTTCCGAAGGCAATGAAAGAATGGTAGAAATTGCGGGTTATATCCGCGAAGGCGCAATGGCCTTTTTAAGAAGAGAGTACAGGTCGCTTGTTATCTTTATCGTGGTATTATTCGTACTCATCGGCCTGTTGCTCAAAAGCTGGACGACTGCGCTCTGCTTCCTTTGCGGCGCTCTGTTCTCCATGTTTGCCGGCTACATCGGCATGAGGGCGGCAACGCAAGCAAACGTACGCACAACCGAAGCTGCTCGCACGGGCGGCATGGGCTCGGCACTTCGCGTTGCATTTGCAGGCGGTTCCGTCATGGGCCTTTCGGTTGTCGGCCTGGGACTCCTCGGTGTCGGCGTACTCTATTTGATTTTTGAAGACCCTGCAATTGTAACCGGTTTCGGTCTCGGTGCATCGTCGATTGCACTCTTCGGCCGTGTCGGCGGCGGCATCTACACGAAAGCTGCTGACGTCGGTGCGGACCTTGTCGGTAAAGTCGAAGCGGGCATCCCGGAAGATGACCCCCGAAATCCTGCCGTTATCGCAGATAACGTCGGTGATAACGTCGGTGACGTTGCGGGCATGGGCGCGGACCTTTTCGAATCCTATGTCGGAGCAATCATCTCGGCAATTACGCTCGGTATTCTTGCATTCGGCCCCAAAGGCGCAGAGTTTGCAATGGCGCTCTCCGCTGTCGGCGTGGCGGCTTCCATCATCGGCGTGTTCTTCGTACGTGGCGGCGACAAACCGCAACAATCTTTGAACGCAGGAACTTTCGGCAGCGCTGTTCTTACGGTCATTGCCGCATTCTTCCTTTCGAAACAAATCTTCGGCAATCTCAATGCATTCGTTTCCGTGGTCGTCGGTCTCGCTGTCGGCCTCATCATTGCACGCATTACTGAATACTACACCTCTGATGCTTATAAACCCGTTCGTCAGATTGCGAAGGAATCCGAGACGGGCGCGGCTACCAATATCATTTCGGGCCTTTCTGTAGGCATGATGTCCACGGCTCTTCCGATGATTATCCTCGCTGCAGGTGTCATCATTGCATTCTATGCATCGAATGGTAGCGCAGATGCGGGTCAAGGTCTCTACGGAATTGCGCTTGCCGCTGTCGGCATGCTTTCCACCGCAGGGATGACCATCGCAGTCGACGCTTACGGTCCCGTTGCGGACAACGCCGGCGGTATTGCAGAGATGTGCGGACTTCCTGAAGATGTTCGCAACGTCACCGATACGCTTGACTCTGTCGGCAACACCACGGCAGCCATCGGTAAAGGTTTTGCGATTGGCTCGGCAGCACTCACTGCTCTTTCACTTTTCGCTTCGTACACGCAAGCGGTAGGACTCCAGTCCATCGACGTTACGAAGCCCATGGTCATTGCCGGCATCTTTATCGGCGGCATGCTTCCGCTTCTCTTCTCGGCTCTTACCATGTCGGCAGTCGGTAAAGCTGCGAACTCTATGATTGAGGAAGTTCGTCGTCAATTCCGCGAGATTCCCGGCATCATGGAAGGCGAAGCAAAACCGGAGTACAATACTTGTGTCGATATTTCCACCAAAGCGGCACTCCGTGAGATGATTATCCCGGGACTCCTTGCAGTCATCGTTCCGGTCCTCGTCGGACTCATCCTTGGCGCGGAAGCGCTTGGCGGCCTCCTCGTAGGCAGTTTGATTGTCGGCGTTCTTATGGCGATCTTCATGTCGAACTCTGGCGGCGCATGGGATAATGCGAAGAAATATATCGAGGGCGGCGCACATGGCGGCAAGGGCAGCATGGCACACAAAGCGGCTGTTACCGGTGATACCGTCGGCGACCCGTTCAAAGACACCTCGGGTCCCTCGCTCAATATTCTCATTAAGCTTATGACGATCGTATCGCTCATCTTTGCGCCGATCTTCGTCGGAGCGGGATTATTCTTCTAGAAGAAGACATTCAAAAAACGACTCATCTATTGGGTCGTTTTTTCTGTGTAAAAAAGAAAGACTTTGGGAATATAGATAACGGAGGAGGGACACTGTGATGACATTTGAAGAAAAGATAAGATCATTTTTAAACGATGAAAACTACGAGCCCATGACGAAGGAAGATCTGTCGTTTGCCATGGGGATTTCGACCGAGGACTTGAGACCTTTTTTTGAGACGCTCGTCAAAATGGAGCGTCGCGGCAGCATCATTTTGTCCAAAAAAAATAAAATCTACCTTCCCGAAGCACATCCCGACTATACGATGGGGAAACTCATGCGCACAGCGAGAGGCGGGGCATTTGTCTCCGGGGAGGATCAGGATATCTATATTTCTCCCGAGAATATGAAGAATGCCATGCACAAGGATGTCGTGCTCGTGCGAAACACAAACACCGCACACGGCAGGCGTCCGGAAGGCGTCGTTTCCCGCGTAATGGAGCGGTCGGGCGAGACGATCGTCGGGACTTATCACAAGAAAGAGAATGGGGGCTACGTCGAGGCGGATGATGTCAGGGCATTTTACCGTATTGAAATTCCGAAAGAGAAATCGCTCGGCGCCAAGGAAGACGACAAAGTCGTCGTGAGACTCTACCGATTCCCGACGAAAAAACACGGACCGATCGGAGAAATCCTGGCCGTCCTCGGCAATAAGAACGAGATCGGCATGGACATCCTCTCCATTATCTATCAACACGAAATTCCCGTGGAATTTTCCGACGAGGCGCTTGCCGAAGCGAAACAAATCCCGCTCACCGTTTCTGAAAGCGATAAAAAAGGCCGCACGGATTTGCGCGATCTTTTTACCGTGACGATCGACGGGGCGGATGCGAAGGATTTTGATGATGCGATCTCTATTGAGCGCGATGGAGACAACACCGTTCTCTACGTTCACATCGCTGATGTGGCGCACTATGTCCGCGAGAATTCGGCGCTCGATCGGGATGCACGCCTGCGCGGCAACAGCGTCTATCTCGTTGACCGGGTGATTCCCATGCTTCCGTTCGAACTCAGCAACGGCATTTGTTCTCTTCTGCCGGGAGAAGAGAGACTCACGAAAACGGCAAAAATTGTCCTCAATGCCCGCGCCGAGACCGTCTCCTATCAGCTCATGGAGAGCGTGATCCTTTCAGACAAAAGGCTCGTCTATGACGATGTCTCGAATTATCTCGAGGGGAAAGAGCATCTCTTTGCAGGGGAGGAAAAATTATGTGAAACCCTCGAGCTCATGAAGGATCTTGCAAAGAAACTGGAAGAAAAAAGAGATCGCCGCGGCTCTCTGGAGTTTGAATTTCCTGAGACGACGATTGTCGTGGATCCCCAGGGCAAGCCGACGGAAATCAAAGAAACCGAGCGCAGGATTGCCAACGATATCATCGAAGAATTCATGATCCTGGCCAATGAAGTCGTAGCGGAGCATTTCATGCGGCTTGAGGCGCCATTCCTGTATCGTATTCATGAAGAGCCCTCAGGAAAAAAACTCGATGAATTTAAATCTATCCTGGCGATTTTCGATTACAAAGTAGATGGCAGTGCGGTGAACGCGAAGACCTATCGTAATATTCTCGAGGCGTCCAAGGGCACGAAAGAAGAACACATCATTCACACACTCTTACTCAAATCGCTCAAAAAAGCGCGATACAGCCCTGAGGCGGAGGGGCATTTCGGTTTGGCATCGAGCCATTACTGCCATTTCACCGCTCCGATCAGAAGATACGCGGATCTCTTTGTCCATCGCACGATGCATGAATGGCTGACAAAGACGCCGTTTTCGTGGAAAAGACGACTTTCCGAGCTCGAATCGCTCGCGGATCATATCAGCTCCACGGAGATGCGTGCGGATCTCTGTGAACGTGATGTCGACGATCTCAAAAAGGCCGAGTACATGATGGATTATATCGGTACGCGCTTCGAAGGGATTGTCTCCTCTCTCAACAGTTTCGGCTTCTTTGTCGAATTGCCGAACACCATCGAAGGTTTGGTACATTTTTGCAATTTGGATGACTTCTATACTTTTGACGAATCGCGCTATGTCATTCGCGGGGAGACAAACGGTGATATCGTTGAACTCGGTGATCCGGTAACCGTAGAAGTTCAGGATGTCAATCTCGCCGAACGGACCATTGACTTCAAATGGATTCGAGATAAGAAGAAAAAAGTGAATGTGGACAAAAAAGACAAAAAGAATCCATCCGGTAAGAAATCTGCCGGCAAGATGAGAGGAAAGAGAAAGGGAAAGAAGAAGGCATGAAGAAAAACAAAGGGACGACCTTTGCGCAAAATCGCAAAGCGCGTCATGAATATACGATTGAGGAAACCTACGAAGCGGGCATCGCGCTGCGGGGCACGGAAGTCAAGAGCATCAGGCAAGGAAAAGTCAGCATGAAGGAGTGCTATGCGGCGTTTTCAAATGGAGAGCTCTTTGTGTACGGCATGCATATTACGCCCTATGAACAAGGGAATATCTTCAATACGGATCCCGTTCGCCCGAGGAAACTTCTTCTCAATAGAAGGGAACTACGCAAACTCGAAGCCAACACGAAAGAAAAGGGCCTCACATTGATTCCGCTGTCACTCTATGAGAAGAACGGACTCGTGAAGATGTCCCTCGCGCTCGCACGCGGAAAAAAGCTATACGACAAGCGTACGGCGATGAAAGAGCGTGACGCGAAAAAACGCATCGATCGCGCATTAAAAGACATGAGACAGTAGGGCTTTCTCTTGACCGTGCAGGAGCACTATGCTATAGTTTCAGTGTACCTTTAAGCTCAATCGGAGAGTTGAGCAAGGACATGTGAACAAATACAATATATCTATGTTCGCGAGTCCTAATGAGAGTTAGGAGGAAATTTTTATGCTCAAGGGTAGAAACTTACTTAGCCCGGACGATTTTTCGTCCCAAGAATTTCTGGAAATCATTCGCCTTGCACAAGATATCAAGAAGAGTCCCGGGGATTATCTGCACGTATGTGACGGTAAACTCCTGGGGGCTCTTTTTTTTGAACCGTCAACCCGGACCAGGTTGTCGTTCGAATCCGCGATGTTAAGGCTCGGCGGGAGAGTGGTCGGCTTCGCAGATGCGACGACGAGTTCCGCTACGAAAGGCGAGAGTCTTGTGGACACCATTCGCACAGTGGGTTCGTATACGGATATCATTGCAATGAGACATCCGAGAGAGGGTGCGGCGAGCCTCGCTGCCGAGAAGAGCTTCGTGCCGATTATCAACGCGGGCGACGGTGGACACCAACACCCGACGCAGACACTCACGGATCTTGTCACGATCATGGAAGCCAAAGGCACACTCTCGGGCATGACCATCGGTTTTTGCGGCGATCTCAAATTCGGACGTACCGTGCATTCGCTCATCCGTACGATGACCATGTTCCCGAATAATCGCTACGTGCTCATCAGTCCGGAGGAATTAAAACTCCCGAGATATTGGAAATCGGTCGTCTTGGATGAATCGGGCGCAGAGAGCATCGAAGTCGAGAGACTCGAAGAAGTTCTTACCGAGCTGGATATTCTCTACATGACTCGTGTGCAAAAAGAACGTTTCTTCAACGAAGCGGAATACATCAGGCTCAAGGACAGCTATGTCTTGGATCCCAAGAAGATGGAATCGGCGAAGAAAGATATGATCGTGCTTCATCCGCTGCCGCGCGTCAATGAGATCTCGGTAGACCTCGATTCGGATCCGCGTGCATGGTATTTCAAACAGGTGAAAAACGGGATGTATGCCCGTATGTCACTCATTTCGAAACTATTGGGGGTTGTAGAATAATGTTAGACATCCAATCCATCCGTAACGGAATCGTCATTGACCATATCGCGCCGGGACTCGGCATCGAACTCTTTCGCATGCTTGAACTCGATCGCGCGGACTACACCGTCGCTCTCATTATGAATGCCCAGTCGGAAACTTACGGAAGAAAAGACATCATCAAGATCGAGAACGTCATCGATCTCGACTTGGCGGCTCTGGGCGTTATCGACGCCAATATCACGGTCAATTACATCGAGAATGAAGTCATCACGAAGAAGATCAATCTTCAACTGCCGGAGCACGTGGAAAATGTATTGAAATGCAACAATCCCCGTTGCATCACGACCTCCGAACGCAATATCGTCCATCGTTTTTCGCTGGTCGATCGCGAAGAACGCCTCTACAAATGTGATTACTGCGATCACCTCTACAATGTCGAGGAATAGAAGGTTGAAGACGCTCATTAAAAATGCCCGTATTGTCGACTATCAAAAAGACAGTACGGGCGACGTCTTCATTGAAGACGGAAAAATTGTGGCAGTCGGAAGAGTCGCGGATCGCGAAGCCGAGATCATCGACGCGGAAGGGAAGATTCTCATGCCGGCTTTCGCCGATACGCATGTCCATTTCAGGGATCCCGGATTCACGTACAAAGAGGATCTGACGACCGGCGCGCGAGCGGCGCTTGCGGGCGGATATTCCATCGTGAACCTCATGGGGAACACCAAACCTATCGTCGACGAAATCGAGATCTATGAAGACATCATCAAGCGCGGAAATGCGACGGGCATTCATGTAGAAAGCGTCTTTGCCGTGACCAATGGATTTGACGGCAAGACTCTCACGGATATCGGACACCTTCCGGAACGGGTGCGATTTCTATCCGATGACGGAAGAGGAATCCTGTCCGCGAAGACAATGATGGAGGCGCTCATCGCCGCGCGCAACAAGAACATCGGCATCATGGTGCATGCGGAAGATCCGGAGCTTTCACCGATTGATTATCGCTTTGCCGAGGACCTCGTCACGATTCGAGATATTTATCTTGCGGAGAAACTCGGCGCACGCCTTCACATGTCCCATGTTTCGACGGAGGATTCGATTGAAGCCGTGAGACAAGGGAAAGCACGTGGAGCCGACGTCACGGCGGAAGTCACGCCGCATCATTTTTCGCTTTACGATTCGGATTATCGCGTCAATCCGCCAATCCGCACCAAAAGGGATGTGGAAGCGGTCATTCGCGGGCTCAAAGACGGCACGGTCGATGCCATTGCGACAGACCATGCGCCGCATTCCGATGAAGACAAGAAAAAAGGTGCGCCGGGCATGATCGGCCTTGAGACGGCCTTTGCGCTGGCATATACAAAACTTGTCTGCGAGGGAGTCATCACGTTAAATCGCCTCTCGGAGCTTATGAGTCGTAATCCTGCGCGCATTCTCGGATACAAACGCGACGGAATTGCTGCAGGAGAAGTCGCCGATCTCGTCCTCATCTCGGATGAATTCTTTACGGTCGATGCGGCAAAGATGCATTCCAAATCGCACAACACGCCTTTTCACGGCATGGAATTGCGCGGAATCGTGGAATGGACCATGGTAGACGGCGAGATACGTTATAGGAGGGAAGCATGATTGATGAGTTGGTAAAAGCGGTCGCATCGGGCGGTCCGGTTTGCGTGGGATTGGACACGTCCATGAATTATATTCCGGAGTCGATGCTCTGCGATGACGTGACGGAGACGATGTTTCGATTTAACAGGCGCATTATCGACGCCACGAAAGACATTTGCGCGGTCTATAAATTGCAGATTGCGTACTATGAGGCGCAAGGTATCGCCGGGATGCAAGCCTATCAAAAGACACTTAAATATCTCCATGATGAGGGACTCCTTTCCATCGGCGATATCAAACGCGGAGATATTGCCGCAACTGCCAAAGAATATGCAAAAGCACACTTTGACGGAGATTTCGGCGCCGATTTTATCACGCTGAATCCGTACATGGGATTTGACTCCATCGAGCCATATGAACCGTATTTTGAACGCGGAGATAGGGGCGCTTTCGTACTCCTCAGGACTTCCAATCCCGGTGCAAAAGACATCGAGTACAAGATGGTAGACGGAGAGCATCTCTATTACCACATCGGAGATGCCATTGAAAAAATGGGAGAAAAATATAAAGGAACATCGGGCTACAGTGCCATCGGCATGGTCGTCGGCGGCACGCATTCCGACGAAGCGGAAGAAATCCGCAAGCGCTATCCGAATACCTTCTTCCTCATCCCGGGGTACGGCGCGCAGGGAGGCAAAGCCGAAGATATCAGACGATATCTCAACGACGGCAACGGCGGTGTCGTGAACTCCTCTCGCGGCATCATCACGCGCTGGAAAAAAGAAGAGAACGGGGAAGCGCGTTTCGACGAAGTCACAAGAAACGCCGTCCTCGAAATGCGGAGGGATATCCGTGGAGAATAGTTATCGCGTCGCGGAAGTTTTCTCAAATACGCCAATCGGAGATCGCGTCTTTCATCTGGTGTTGTCCGGGAAATGGCAAGGAAAGCCCGGGCAATTTTATATGGTGAAAGTAATCGGCGAGGGCGTGTACTTACCCCGTCCGATTTCGATTGCAGATATCGATGAAGACGGCATCCATTTTCTCATTCAGCGCGTCGGCAGAGGAACGGAAGCAATGGAGAACCTCCGCACACATGACGAAGTCGAACTCTTGGGGCCGCTTGGCAACGGTTTTTCAGAGCCGCAGGGGAAAAGCGCGATGGTGGCAGGGGGGATCGGACTTGCTCCTTTCCTCTATTATGCAAAAACCTATCCCGGGCAGACACTCTTTGCGGGGTTTCGATCGGGCAGTTATTTTCTCGAAGCATTCAAACCCTTTACGGACAAAATCATGGTCGCGACGGATGACGGCAGTGTCGGCGTGAAGGGCTCCGTATTGGACCTTATTGACCCTTCACACTACGATCGATTGGTCTTGTGTGGACCGGAGCCGATGATGGACGCCGCATTAAGGTGCTTTGATCCTCACAAACTGGAGCTTTCGCTTGAGTCACGCATGGCTTGCGGTATCGGCGCCTGCCTCGGCTGCAGCATCGAAACGCGCGAGGGGATGCGCCGTGTTTGCCACGAAGGCCCCGTATTTACAGGAGACATGTTATGCTGGAAGTAAATTTTCTTGGACATCGTTTCAAAAATCCGCTCATCGCCGCCTCCGGCACGTTCGGATTCGGGGAGGAATTTGAACCCTATTTTGATCCCGGCATTTTGGGCGGCATTGCCACGAAGGGACTCACATTGGAACCGAGAAACGGGAATCCCGGTACGAGAATCTACGAGACGCCGATGGGGATTATGAACTCGATCGGACTTCAAAATCCGGGCGTGGAGGCTTTTGTCGAGAGGGAATACCCGCGCATAAAGAAGTACGACACCGAGATCCTGGCAAACGTCGGCGGCAGTACGCTGGACACTTACAAGCTGGCTGTCGAGAAAATCAACGAGACGGACATTCCGTTTATCGAACTCAATATTTCCTGCCCCAATGTCAAAGCGGGCGGAATGGCTTTCGGCATTCAATGTCAGAGCGCAGAGATGATTGTTTCGGAAATTCGGAAGATGACCGACAAAAAACTCGTCGTCAAGCTTTCGCCCAATGCGGAAAACATCGTCGAGATGGCGAAAACCTGTGAAGCGTCAGGTGCAGACGCACTTTCACTCGTGAACACCTTTCAAGCCATGGCCATCGACGTGAAGAAGAGGGCGTTCGTCTTTGCCAATAAGACGGCAGGGCTTTCCGGTCCCGCGATTCGTCCCATCGCGCTCAGAATGGTCTACGATGTTGCGCATGCCGTCGAGATTCCCGTCATCGGGATGGGCGGAATTTCAAATGCCGAAGATGTGCTCATGTTTCTCATGGCAGGGGCAAAACTCGTGCAGATCGGCACGGCCAACTTTATCGAACCGCGTATCATGCCGAGAATCATCGAAGACCTCGAGCAGTACGTGAAGAAAGAAGAACTCTCTTCCATTGAAGACATCATCGGTATCTTATAAGGAGGAATTATGACCAATCAAGAAATCATGCAAAGCGTAGATGCCCTGCTCCATGGACATTTTTTGCTCTCATCCGGCAAACACAGTGACGCTTATGCACAATGTGCGCGTCTGCTCATGCACCCTAACAAGGCGGAAGAGGTATTAAAAAGTGTTGTCGATCAAGTGCAGGATCTCAAAGTGGATAAAGTCATCGGGCCTGCAATGGGCGGGATTATCGTGGCATACGAAATCGGTCGTCAACTCGGCGTACCTGCCATGTTCACGGAACGCGAAAACGACGTGATGACACTTCGCAGAGGATTCTCCGTCGACAAGGGGGACCGCGTTTTGATTACCGAAGACGTCATCACCACCGGAAAATCATCCCTTGAAACGATCGAAGCATTAAAAGCATATGGCGTGGAAATCGTCGGACTTGCTGCCATCGTAGACAGGCGCCCGGAGCATGTGGAATTTCCTTATCCCGTCTATAGCGCGATGAAACTCGACATCAAGACGTATGAAAAGGACGATTGCCCGCTCTGCAGAGAAGGAATTCCGCTTGTCAAACCCGGCAGTCGTAAGAAATTCGAATAATTCTTTTTTGAAAATTCTATTGATTTTATGAAACTTGATTTTAGAAGCCGCATAAAGTGCGGCTTTTTATATTGAAAAAGATTTACACAAAAAGCCTTGACAGGAAAGAATGAAGTTGATATATTAAACGAGCTGTCCAAAAGAGCGGACAAGTCAAAAGAAGATCTTCGGAAAA
>QWCK01000834.1_pt1 | contig 50372 bp, 53 predicted proteins | sample 1972571 | NCBI WGS metagenome assembly QWCK01 (sample SAMN09866710, study PRJNA288562) | Human gut metagenome isolate term2_stool, whole genome shotgun sequencing... | isolation source: gut | host: Homo sapiens | place: USA: California | reverse complement strand
CTTGAAATTCAAGAGGCAATCGATACGCTTAAGGGCGAAGGACCTGATGACTTGACGGAACTTTGCATCGCTCTTGCCGTGCGTTTGATTGCTATGACCTGTGGAGATGATCTAGATCAAATCGAAAGCGAGGTACGAGAACTCATTGAAAACGGAAAGGCCCTCGAACAGTTTAAGCGCTTCGTAGAGAATCAGGGCGGGGACGGCCGCGTCGTCGATGATCCGTCGGTTCTTGAAAAGGCAAAGCATACACTGGATGTAAAGGCGACAACTTCAGGCTTTATTCAAGCAATTCCGGCGCACGATGTGGGTATCTTAGCGAGAGACCTCGGTGCGGGTCGCATTACAATGGATGATACTTTGGACATGGCGGCAGGGATTTACCTTCATAAAAAAGTAGGGGATGAGGTAAGCGAGGGCGATGTTCTCGCTACTCTCTATAGCGCAAAACCCGAGGCTCTGAGCGAGGGAAATAAGCGTATGGAAGAGATTGTAAAGATTTCTTCCGAAGTGGTTCATGTAGAGCCCCTGATAATAGATGAGGTATACCATGGATTATAGTGTTTATCTTTGGTCGATTCCGGCCCTTATTATCGCCATTGTCGGGCATGAAATCGGCCACGGCTATGTATCTTATTTACTGGGAGATGACACGGCGAAGCGAGACGGACGTCTGAGTCTGAACCCCCTGGATCATATTGATCCCGTGGGGCTGTTATTTATGATCGTCTTTCGCTTCGGGTGGGCGAAAGCCGTTCCCATTAACCCCGGATACTACAAAAACAGAAAAAAGGGCACAATTCTCGTGTCTCTCGCCGGAGTAACGGTAAACTTTATATTCGCTCTCATTGCAGGCATTCTACTCGTGTGGACGTCGAAGCATAACTACGTCATCAGCGAATTTTTCTATCAATTTCTTTGGTACAATACCATGCTCGGCGTATTTAATCTCGTACCACTGCCGCCTCTTGACGGTTCAAAGGTTCTGGCATCGTTGCTGCCCGGCGACTTGGAATTTAAATTTTATAAATATGAAAAATATTTTTACTGGATTCTGTTCTTCGGCGTGGTCAGCGGCTTTATCTCCCGTATTATCGGCCCTGCCGTATACGGTTTGGCAAATTTATTTGTAAGGATTGGAGCATTTTTAGTCTAATGGATTTTGAAATTGTCTACGGTTCCTTTTCAGGGCCCATGGAAGTTCTCCTGGAGCTTATTAAGAAGAGGGAAATGGATATTTACGATATTCAAATTCATATTTTAGTGGATGATTTTCTACACTATATCGACACCATGACAGGCCCTGTTATGGATTCCGTAGTCGATTTCTTGTCCATGGCAAGTTATTTACTCGCCATTAAAAGCCGACTGCTCTTACCTGAGCGGCCGACGGATGATGAGGAAGAAGAAGACCCTCGAGAAGATCTCGTGGAAAGAATTGTGGAGTATCAGCGCATGAAAGCGCTAAGCGAGCTCTTAGAGGAAATGGCGGCTTATGAAAACGGCGCCGTTTACAAAAAGCAGGAGGACTTCACTGAGTTTTCGGAACAGGATTTGATTAAAGAAGGTAGTCTCGAAGACTTGACGAAGGCCTTTCGCGAGGCCATGCTTCAGTTTAAAATACACGAAGAAGCAAAACGCTCCTTGGAAAAAATCTCCTCTGCGGAATATAGTTTCCAAGAAGCCAGAGAAAAAATACAGTGGGCCTTTAATCAATGGGATGAGCCGAGTTTTCTCACCATGGTAGAGGAAGCGGAGAGCCGAATTGAGATCGTTACGATCTTTCTGACCTTATTGGAGCTGATGAAAGATCAAAGTATTTTCTGTAAACAAAAGGGGAAGGATATTATTTTGTCGAAAAGGAAAGTGCCTTATGCATCCTAAAGCACAATTAGAAGCCCTTCTTTTTGCGTGGGGAGAACCTTTGAGTGAAAAGGATATACGCCAAGCTTTAAATTTAACGGCCCTTGAGGTACGAAATCTCTTAACGGAATTTGCAGAGGAGTTGAAGAGAGAAGACAGAGGGCTTCGTTTGGTTACTATTGAGGATAGTTACCAGCTTTCTACCAAGCCCGAGCTTTTCGAAGAAATTGCCGCTTATGCAAAGCGCAACCACTCAAAAAATCTTTCCAATGCAGCTCTTGAGACGCTATCCATCGTAGCTTATAAGCAACCTGTTTTAAAATCCGATATCGAAGATATTCGAGGGGTGCGTTGCGATCAGGTTCTAAAAAGTTTGGAGCGAACGGAGCTCATCACGGTTCTCGGCCGGCGTGATATCCCCGGGCGTCCCAAAGTCTACGGCACGACAGAACTGTTTCTTAAGAAATTCGGGCTATCAAGTTTAGATGATCTTCCGGTATTAGAAGAAGAGGAAAGTGAAGAGGAGTAGGAATGAGACTTCAAAAATACATGGCCCACGCTGGTGTCGCCAGTAGGCGAAAATGTGAAGAGATTATAGCCGAAGGACGCGTGAAGGTTAATGGCGAAATTATCGACACTCAAGGATACAAAGTAGAAGAGAGGGATAAAGTAACTGTCGACGGCAAAACGATACGACCTGTCAGGCGAAATACTTATCTCCTTATGAATAAACCGAGAGGTGTTGTGTCCTCTGCGAAAGACAATAAGGATCGCCAGACGGTATTGGATCTTCTGGCGCCCAATATTCGCGCAAGACTCTATCCGGTAGGGCGATTAGATATGGATTCTTCCGGGCTTATTTTATTAACCGACGACGGTGAGTTGACGGAGCATCTTCTTCATCCGAAATATGAAATAGAAAAGACGTATAAAGTAACAGTTACAGGCTTGGTAACTGAAGGAGATGCCGAAAAGCTGTCCTCGGGTGTCAGACTTAAAGACGGCATGACGGCGCCCGGAGACTTTAAAATTTTAGAACATCGCAACAAGAAGACCCGATTGGAATGTACAATCCGCGAGGGCCGCAATCGACAAATTCGCCGAATGTTTGAATCCTTAGGTTATGAAGTCGTTCAATTGGAGCGCATCGCATTCGGACCTTTAAAGATAACAGGACTTGGAAAGGGAGATTATCGCCCCCTTCGCGAAAAAGAAATCAGGATACTTAAGTCATGGAAATAATTCCCGGAAATGCCGTACGCTGGTCACATTTTATGGCGGAGAGTCTCTTAAACAAAAACTCCCTTGCAGTTGATCTTACAGCGGGAAACGGACATGATACGCTTTTTCTCGCCGAACGTGTAGGGCGTGTTATCGCCATGGATATTCAGGATGAGGCTATTCGCTCGACGAACATTCGATTAGAAGAACATAATGTTCAAAATGTTGAGCTATTTTGCGACAGCCATGAACGAGTTGCAGATTACGTCGCACTTGAAAAGGTCGATGTTTTTTTTATGAACCTGGGTTATCTGCCGAGAGGAGATAAGAAAAACACCACGGAATGGGAAACGACGAAAAAAACTTTAGAGCTCATTTTAAAATCCATGAAAAAACATGGGATGATCAGCATTTGTGTCTATCCCGGTCATGAAGAAGGGGCCATTGAAAGCGACGGCTTAAAGATGTTTTGTAAGAATCTGAATCGTAGAGAGTATCGTGTCGCATTGTCGGTATTTCCCAACCAACACGAGGATTCCCCTTACTGGATCGGTATCGAGAGGTTTTAGATGATTATAGTAATCGGCGGAGGGCCCGCCGGCATGATGGCGGCCATTCGAGGAGCTGAAAACGACAAAGTATTACTTATCGAGCAAAATGAAAAACTTGGGAAGAAACTGTTTATAACGGGAAAGGGACGTTGTAATCTCTGCAATGACGGAGAAGATGAGCTGTTTTTCGACTCCCTTCACCGTAACGGACGCTTTATGTATTCCTCGTACTATAGTTTAACCAGCTACAGCCTTCAGTATTTTTTTGAATCGGGAGGCGTACCTTTAAAAGTGGAGCGCGGACAGCGTGTCTTCCCGGTAAGCGATAAATCCTCGGATGTGATTCGACGTCTCGAAAGAGAACTTCTGGATCGAAAGGTGGAAATCCGATACAATACCAAGGTTTTAAATGTAGAGAAAACAGGTGATGAATTTTGCGTTCAAACCGATAGAGGACCGTTTAACGGAGACAAAGTCATCGTCGCTACGGGAGGTATAACTTACAAAAACACAGGCTCCACAGGAGACGGCTATCGATGGGCAAAAGAATTAGGATTAAAAGTTGTAAAACCTGTGGCAGGTCTTGTAGGGTTAAGAGCCGACATTCCCTTTAGAAAGTCTCTTCAAGGATTATCATTAAAAAATGTTCAACTCTTTGCCCGGACAGAAGACGGAGAAGACAGCGAATTCGGGGAAATGCTTATAACCCATTACGGAATAAGCGGACCCATTGTCTTGAGTCTTTCTTCAAGAATCAATAGAAAGAAACATGTCGACCTTTGGATCGATCTTAAGCCCGCCCTTAGTAGAGAAAAGTTGAACGAGCGTTTGATTCGGGAAGTAAATAAAAACAGTAATAAAGAGATGCACACGATTTTAAAAAATCTCGTACCGAAATCCCTTGTGGAACCTTTATTATTCCTATCAAATCTGGATCCTGCTATGCCTGCTCATCAGTTGACCGTCGAAATGCGGAAAGAGTTAGTGGAAAATTTCAAACGTTTCCCTATGACCTATCGGGGGCTATTCGATGAAAATACGGGCATCGTCACTACAGGCGGTATTGACGTTTCAGAACTCAACCCTTCTACAATGGAAAGTTTAAAAGTTAGCGGGCTCTATTTTTGCGGGGAAGTCATCGATGTAGACGGGCCTACGGGAGGATATAATTTACAGATCGCCTTTTCTACCGGAAATCTTGCCGGTATGAGTGCATCAAAGGAGGAAGAATGAGTTTTAAAATTGCCATTGACGGGCCGTCAGGCGCAGGTAAATCTGCTATAGCAAAGACCTTAGCTCAGCGCTTAAATTACGAATACATCGATACCGGTTCCCTCTATCGCACCATCGCCTATATCGCTACTGAAATCGCTCAAACAGACATAGTCGAAGAGATTTTACAAGCCTGCGATGAGGTGACCATCGGCTACGAAAAAGGAAGAGTGATTCTCGACGGATCACCCTTAGGGGATGCCATTCGAACGGAGGCTATCTCACAGAAAACCTCCGAGCTTTCAAAAGATCCTGCGATTCGAAGCTACCTTCTTCAGCTGCAAAGACGATTAGCTGAAAAAGGCGGAACGGTTATGGAAGGCAGAGACATCGGCACGGTGATCTTGCCTGATGCGGAAATTAAATTCTTTTTAACCGCAAGTGAAGAGGAGCGGGCGAGAAGACGCTATCTGCAACGCAAAGAGCTTGGTGATGATGTGGATTTAAAAACCATACAAGAGGATATTCATAGACGTGATCTTCGCGACAGAACCCGTGAAGTAGCACCACTTAAGCAGGCGGAAGATGCTATTGTCATCGACTCTACAAATCTTGAAGAAGACGAAGTAATCGAAAAAATGATGGGCTATGTGGAGCGAGCGAATGTTTTATAATTTTTTAAAATATTTTATCGGCTTTTTTATCCGTATTATCTATCCGTTTGAGGTCATCAATATGCCTTCTATTGAAGATAAATCTTACGTACTTGTAGCGAATCATAAGAGCTATTTGGATCCTTTGGTGCTTTCTGTTTTATTTCCCCGTAAAATTCGTTGGATGGCTAAGAAAGAATTATTCGAGACTCCCGTAATTAAACACATTATGAAAGGTGTCGATGCGATCTCTGTCGATCGGGACAGTGGAGATGCCAAGAGCACACTTCAGGCTATGCGCGTCATAAAGGGCGGGGAAGTTTTGGGAATTTTCCCCGAAGGAACCCGAGTCAAGACTGTGGATTATAAATCAGCTAAATCCGGTACGGCTCTTTTGGCAGCAAGGACGGGTACTGATGTAATTCCGGTTTATATTGAAGGGGAATATAAACCATTCAGAAAGCGTCGTTATATTTTTAGAGAGATCATACCATTTGAAAAGAAAAAGCTTACAGAAGTCGAATACGATCAAAAAATGGAATGGATTATGAAAACAATTTATGAAGGGAGACAAAGTCTTGGAGATCATTCTCAGTGATGCATACGGGTTTTGCGGCGGTGTGAAGCGAGCGGTGAATCTGGCTTTTACAACGGCAAAAGAAGACGAAAATGTAAAGATGATGGGCGAACTCGTTCACAATGCAGATGTTAATCGCGATCTTAAAGATTTGGGTGTAGAAGTGATTGAAGAAGAAAACCTTCCAATCGGTGCAACGGTTATTACGAGAAGTCACGGAACGACAAAAGAACTTAAGGAAGCTCTCGAAAAAAAGGACAATCGCATCATCGATACGACCTGCCCGTTCGTCTCCAGGATTTATGAGATTGTTCGAGAAAATAACGAAGAGGGAATTCCTGTCGTTATTGTAGGGGAGAAGGAACATCCGGAAATAAAAGGCATCGCCAGTTACGGTGATTATATTTTTATAGTGAAGGACGAAGGGGAAGTAGAAAATCTTCCACTTCAAGACGAAAAGAAGATTGCGTTGGTTTCACAGACCACAAATCCGAAGAAAATCGTCGATAAGGTGGAAGAAAGGCTAAAAGGTGTTTTCACAGGCGAGATTTTAAGGTATAATACCATATGTAAAGCCACAAACGAGCGTCAGGATGCCTGTCGCATGTTGGCTCAAAATGTGGATTGTATGCTCGTTATAGGTGGTAAGAATAGTGCGAACACAAAAAAGCTCGCTAAAATAGCGGCAGATCATTGCGATCACGTGTACCATATTCAAACCATAAATCAACTCGATCTACGTCCATTTAAAAAATTTAATAAAATTGGTATTACCGCCGGGGCATCCACTCCGGATTCGGTAATCAAGGAGGCTGTTAGTAGAATGGATAACTTAAATAGGGACGAAATGAACAATGAAATGATGGAGGCCATTGAAAACTCTTTCACTCGCGTGCGTCGCGGAGAAATTGTCAGTGGTGAGGTTTTGTACGTAACCGATGACGAAGTCATGGTAAACATCGGCTACCGTGCAGACGGAATTATCTCCAGAGATGAATTGTCCAACGATCCCGATGTTAAACCTGAAGAACTTTTCAACCAAGGTGATGAAATTCAGGTTTACGTCATGAAAATGGACGATGGAGACGGTAATGTCGTCTTATCCTACAAACGTGTTGAAAACATGAAAGTTTGGGATGAGATGGAAGAAAAATTTGAAAACGATGAACACGTTACAGCGCACGTTACCAATGTTGTTAAGGGTGGCTTAACTTGTGATGTCGACGGCTTAAACGGTTTTATTCCGGCATCTCATGCATCGGTTCGTTTCCAAAGAGATTTGAGCAAATATGTTGATCAAGATTTGGAATGCGAAATCATCGACTTCGACAAGAGCAGAAGAAAATTCGTACTTTCCCGTAAAAACGTGGAAGCTACTGAAATCGAAGAAAAACGTAAGGAAGTTTACGCAACTCTCGAAGAAGGTCAATTCATCGAAGGTACCGTTCAAAGACTTACCAACTTCGGTGCTTTTGTTGATGTGGGCGGTGTAGACGGTTTAATTCACATTTCCGAATTATCCTGGAACCGTGTAAAACATCCGAGCGATGTAGTAAGCCCCGGCGAAAAGGTAAAAGTTTTGGTTCTTAAGATCGACGAAGAAAAGAACCGCATCGCTTTAGGCTTAAAACAAACGACCCAAAAACCCTGGGATACATTTGTTGAAACTGTACAGGTCGGCGACGATGTTAAAGGTACTGTCGTTAATATCTTGGACTTCGGTGCGTTCGTACGCCTTGAATCCGGTGTAGACGGCTTACTTCACGTTTCTCAAATCTCCAGACAACACGTTGAAAAACCGGCTGACGTTTTAGAAATCGGTCAAGAAATCGATGTTCGCGTCACCGACATTAACTTCGACGACAAAAAAATCTCTCTATCGATGAAGGCTCTTCAACCGGGCGGCGAAGACGAACCGGCTAACCAAGAAAAGAAGAGAGATAAAAAACCTCGTCGTAAAGACTTTGCTCCTGGAGAAAGCAAACCTGAAGAAGAAAACTTCTCCATGGCCATCGGTGATTTAATCAACTTTGGCGACTTAGAAGCTGAAGCTGAAGAAAGTCAAGACGAAGAATAAACATGTAAGATGCGCTTTCTAAGGAGAGCGCATTTTTTGTAGGTGAACAATGACGAAAGAAGCCATTATACTCGGTATGATGCTGGGCCTTATTTTTTCACGGAAAAATAAGGTTTTTCTTTCATTACCGACCTTTAAAAATTTAATCATTGCAGGAATCGGCGCACTCGTTTTTATAATAAGCTTAAAGATGGCTCCGAGGTTTCCCTCGATCCTAAAAGTTTTTCCCACCTTACATGGGATGTCTCTTGTAATAATAGGTCTGGGCTTTATACTCGGAAAGCATCCCGGATACCGCATAGCCGGAGTCGGCGTATTCTTAAACAGTATCGTCGTCTTTTTAAACAGTGGCATGCCTGTGGAGCCTTCATGTCTTATAGAGATAGGCGATGAGCAGGCTCTTTCGCTTATTACAGGAGGTAAAACACTGACCCATGTTTTAGCGAATGAGGGGACGAAAGTGCGAATTCTCTGTGATCGATTTATTTTTTCCTCACCCATAACCTCGGCACGGGTTATGAGTATAGGCGATGGAATTATCGCCGTCGGTATGTTCCTATTTATGGCCGGTGCCGTATCGTATGTTTTTAGGAGGGCCAATCTAAATGAAGTGGATAAGTGAAACCTTTTCCATCCTGCGAATTCAAGATATTATTGATATCGCCATTGTCGCAGTGATTATCTATTGGCTTTTAAAGTTAATTCGCGGGACTCGCGCCGAGCAACTCAGCAAGGGCATCATCGTCGTATTAGTTCTTACCAAGGTGAGCGAGGTCTTGCAGATCTATATGCTGAATTATCTTTTAAAGAGTATGTTGACTTGGGGCTTTTTAGGTCTTTTTGTCGTCTTTCAGCCGGAGATCCGGAGAGGTCTCGAATTTATCGGGCGCAACAGTTCTCTGAAAAAAGGACTGATTTATTCTAGTAAGCGCGACGAATCGACAATTAATGAAATCGTAAGCGGCGTCGCTTCTTTATCGCGGCAAAAAATCGGTGCCCTCATTGTTATTGAGCGCCAGACGGGCCTTAATGAGATTATAGAAACAGGTACGCCGATTTACGGTGAGCTGTCTTCGGCCCTTCTCATTAATATCTTTATCCCCAACACGCCTCTTCACGACGGCGCCGTCATTGTAAACGGTGACCAGATCGTATCGGCAGCCTGTTTCTTACCGTTAACAGAACAAAAAGGCCTATCGAAAGAGTTGGGGACGCGCCATCGAGCGGCCATCGGCATGAGTGAAAAAAGCGATGCCTTTGCCATTATTGTCAGTGAAGAAACCGGCTCGATCTCTATTGCGGAATACGGGAATATTAATCGCCACTTAGATCTACCGACTTTAGAGCAATTGTTGCGCGATATCTACTTCCCTAATAAATCGAAGAATGAGGTGGAAAATGCGTGAGCGCTATTTAAACTTCATAGCAAACAATCGGGATACCATCGCAAAGGTCTTTTCATTGGTGATTGCCATTTTATTATGGTATTTCATCATTACGGAAATCGATCCGACGATAAAAAAAGATTTTGCCAATGTACAGGTTGAACTCCGCAATCAATCCACCATGCGGGAAGCGGGGCTTGAGCTTTTAAAGCATGATGATTACACGACCAGTATTGTGATCAGCGGAAAGCGAAGCGCTATACTGGGCTTAAAGGAAGAAGATATTTCTGCCTATGTAGATCTTGAGGATATTCAGCCGGGCTCTCAACGACTGCCCATTCACTACCGTTTAAGCGACGACAGCTTAACGATTGAGCGCTCCAATCCGAAAGCCATTACCGTATCGGTAGATGAAATCATAAAAGAAGAGAAGGAAATAACGGTTAAGAGCAAGGGTAAACCTGGAGATAACTATGTTTTAGATCACGTGAGTGTGAGTCCTGAAAAGGTAGTCATCAGCGGACCTAAGAGAGATGTAGACAAGGTACAGTCTGTCGTAGGTTATGTGAAGGTGGACGGTGCGAAAGATACGGTAGTGTCTACTGTTGAGCTTTTTCCTATGGATCAAAACAAGCGTGTCGTATCGAATGTAGATATTTCACCTAACAGTGTCAGTGTTCAGGCAGTTATTTCAAAAGCTGTGAGTGTTCCCATTAATGTGGAGTATACCGGCGAAAATGTTGAGGGATTTAAGCGGGAGCGTGCTATTTTAACGCCGACAAGTATAATGATTACAGGAGAAGGTGAACAGATCGATAAAGTGGAGGCTGTCAAAACCAATCCTGTGGATCCGCGGGAACTTATGGCAGAATACACGATCCCCTTGACCCTTAATCTTCCCGACGGTGTCCACCTCGTCAATCCTGATGAGTCCATATTTTTACGGTATATGAAAAATGAGACGATTAAACGAAGTCTTGATATTGACCCCAAGACCGTCAATACGGGAGGCAAAAATTTTATTACGCCTGATCGCATGACGGTCGAATTTTACGGCGAACAGAATCTGGTGACTTCGATTAACTCCGAAGATTTTACAGTAAGTGTAGACAGTAACGGTAATCTAAAAGTAAAAAGTCCCAAGGGAATTGAGGTTATTCAAATACTTCCTCGTCGCTTGGATCCCAAATCTTGATTCAACTGCTAAATTTTGCTAAAATAACCTTTATCTTAAAATGAGGAGTGCAAGGAGGTACTGATGAAATTTTTAGGAGACGGTTTAACATTCGACGATATCCTGCTGATGCCGGGTTATTCAGAAGTTTTACCGAATGAAGTAAGTTTAAAAACAAAAATCACCAATCAAATCGAATTAAACATTCCGCTTATGAGTGCAGGAATGGACACGGTTACGGAATCACAAATGGCCATTGCCATGGCACGTGAAGGTGGCATCGGTATTATCCATAAGAGCATGCCCTTGGAGGATCAAGTTAAGGAAGTGGACCGCGTAAAGAGAAGTGAACACGGCGTCATCACTGATCCCTTCTCTCTTTCCAAGGATCATGTCATCAAAGATGCTACTGATCTTATGAAGCACTATCGTATCAGCGGGGTACCCATCGTAGATGATAAAGGTATTTTAGAAGGTATTATTACCAATCGCGACATCCGCTTTGAAGATGATCTCACCAAAAAAATTGCCGACGTCATGACGTCCGACAATCTCGTCACCGGTCGTGAAGGTATTTCCATGGACGACGCGTTGAAAATTATGAAGGAATATAAGATTGAAAAACTTCCTTTAATCGACGATCAACATTATTTAAAAGGTCTTATCACGATTAAGGATATCGAAAAAGCCATTCAATATCCGAATTCTGCAAGAGATGCAGGCGGCAGACTCTTAGTCGGTGCCGCCATCGGTGTCACTCGCGACGTATACGACCGCGTAGAAGCTCTAGTAGCGGCCGGGACGGACCTTTTCGTAATCGACACCGCTCATGGCCAATCGGCCGGGGTTTTAAAGACCATTCGTGAAATTAAAAAAGCTTTCCCCGATCTTCAATTAGTGGCGGGGAATGTGGCAACTTATCAAGGTACCTTGGATCTTATCGACGCCGGCGCAGACTGTGTTAAAGTCGGTATCGGGCCCGGTTCTATTTGTACGACACGTGTCGTAACCGGTATCGGTGTACCTCAAGTGACCGCTATTTTAAATTGCTCCAAAGCCGGACAGGAAAAAGGCATTCCTATCATCGGCGACGGCGGTATCAAATATTCAGGCGATGTTACAAAGGCCATTGCCGCAGGCTCCGACGTGGTTATGATGGGCTCTATGTTTGCCGGGACCGACGAAAGTCCGGGGGAAGAGATCTATGTCGAAGGACGTCGCTTCAAGACCTATCGCGGCATGGGCTCTTTAGGCGCTATGAGTAGCGGCTCCAGCGACCGTTACTTCCAATCGGAAACTAAAAAATACGTTCCTGAAGGTGTGGAAGGTCGTATTCCTTACAAGGGAAAAGTCGGCGACGTCGTATACCAACTTGTAGGCGGTTTAAAAAGCGGTATGGGTTATGTCGGCGCTAAAGATATTCATGAACTTAAGACGAATACAGAGTACATGAAAATCACACCGGCAACTTTACAGGAAAACCATCCTCACAACATTACAATTACACGCGAAAGTCCGAACTACATCGGTTCTCGCAAATAGAAACAAAAATTGCCGCTCCCGTGGAAACACAGGGGCGGCTTTTTCTGTTTACTCGTACTTTAAACTTCTTTCGGCGAAATCGTAAGCAAGAATGCTTTCAGCGATAGCAAATCCAAGGACGACGAGAGAATCCTGAATAGTAAATCGGGCGAAGTGATTCATTTCATAGGCCAAGGTGTTTAGAGCAAAGGCCTTTTCGATCACAGGAATGATCTGTTGAGCGCAGGCCATAAATCCCGCTACGGTCACGGCCACAGAGACCAGGGTAGCGGCACCTAGGGATTTCATAGAAATACTTAATGCGGAAAATACGAAAATAGCGGGAATCGCAAGAAGAATACTTGCAAGAAAGTAGTAGAGGTAAAGGGAAAAATCAATGGAACCGAAGCCACAAATGAATCGGCCGGCCAAGAAAAAGCAGGAAAAGAAGAAAACTTGGGCGATGACGATAAGGAGAAGTGTCAAAAAGCATTTCGCAAAAATAAATTGGCTGTGTTTTGAACTGCTGAGTCGAATAAAGTTTAATCCCGCTTTATGCTCTACCTGCCACAACAGTGCGACGATGATGGCGATAAGGGGAACGTAGAAGAAAGAGAAGTAGAAGAGAGAAATCTGCGTAAATAAACTCTCCCATTCATGGGTGAGCATGGTGCGATTGCTCATGTAGTTAAAGGTACCGAAACTGGTTGCCAATAATGGCACGACGAGAATGGCCAAGAGAAGGGGCAGCCATCTTATTTTCTTGACTTCCAATGTAAAAACAGAAAACATAGTGCCTCCTAAATGGTTTTGTCAGGGGGGATGCGCGTGTATCTTTTTATGATGAATAAGCAGATTAATAAACCTGCGACAGAAACAGCGAGGCTTAACCAAGGAACGGGGTTTATCACGCGGTCAAATCCTTCGCTTCCCTTGACATAGGAAATAGTTAAGAGAGAGATAATCCAAGAGAAGGGATTGATGAAGGTTAGTGTGCGAGAGGTTAACATAGAAAGGATGCCTGAAAGAGCTCCCGCCATGGAAAAGAAGAGGGTGAAGTAAGGGCTCTTGGACCGTGTATCCAAAATTAGAAAGAGGGCGACAAAGGCCGAGGTGATGAGCCATTGGCTGAAAAATATCACGGCAACACGCGCACTCGCGACTTGCGAAAAATTGAAATAACTTGAACGGGCGGCCATGTGAAGGATCAACACCCACTCAATCAATTGAAGAACGAATAGGCGCAGGCTAAGCCACGACCATTTTCTGAGAAGAAGCTTCGACGGCTCCACGCCCAGCATTTCCTGAAGCTGAAACATATTATTTTTCTCTTCGATCTCCACGACTTTTTTCACTAAAGAGGAAAGAAGTACCGGGTTAAAGATCAGCTGAATTAAGAAGTAAGCATCTAAAAGAGAAAAGAGCGGATAGATGTCTTTAACAAAAGAACGTTCAAATGCAACGACTCCTATGACAATGATGTGAACACATAACATGAGAAAAAGAAGAACGTAGAGGCCAAGACCTCTGTATTTTCTCGATTCAATATTAATCAATGACGGCACCTCCCTTCTGTGTATCCTGGATAAATAAAGCTTCCAAACTTTCCCGCTCTTCTTCAATGCGGTAAATATCGACGACTGCAGATAAGCGGCGAACAATTTCTGCTACTTCGTCATCGTCGGGATGATTTAAAATTAAACGATCTCCGCGAATAGCAAATTCAGTAGTTGGAAGGGACTTAGCTGCCAAATCATTATTGGATGTACGCAGGGATAAAATCGGCGGATGAAGCTCTCGATAGTTTTCAAGGGTTCCATTATAGATCAATCGACCGTTTTGCAGCATGGCGATGTGGGTAGCAATTTTTTCCACTTCGTCGAGAATATGGGAGGAGATCAAAATCGTGGTATTCTTTTCTTCCGCCAATTGTTGAAAAAGATGACGCATTTCCAAAGTACCCATAGGATCCAGTCCGTTAATGGGCTCGTCTAAAATTAAGAGTTTCGGCTCGCCGATAATGGCCATGGCGATGCCTAATCGCTGTTTCATGCCCAGAGAATATGTCTTCACTTTTTCGTTTGCCTTTGCTGTAAGGTCTACTGCCTCCAGAGCAGGGGAGATGTGCTTTTTATCGATGCCCTTTAAAATGCAAAGAATTGAAAGATTGTCCCAACCTGTCAGGTGATCGTAATAGGCCGGTCGTTCGATTAACGCGCCCAGTTTTCGATTAATCGATTTTTGATTTTTTGTCGTAACTTTATGACCGAAAAGCATCATATCGCCGGAATCTCTAGATATCAAGCCTAGTATTGACTTCATCAAAGTGGATTTGCCGGCACCATTAGGCCCGATTAGCCCGTATATGGCACCTTCAGGTAATGCTAAATGATTGATGTCCAATACTTTTTTACCGTCATAACTCTTTTTTAAATTGTCCATGGATAATATGTTTTTCATAAGAACCTCCTTTTGAGCTATTATAAAATCTGAAGCTCACAGACTCATGAACGCTACATCACATTTAGATCACAATGAATAAATCACTGATGTGCTGTGATAAAATAATAGTGAAAGGAGGAGGAAGAATGGAGAGAATGAGGGATCCCGTTATCTTAATCGTGGACGACGAAAAATCCCTATTGGATCATTTGGAAGCTTATCTTCATGAAGCGGGTTATACTTCTGTGAAGAAGGCGTTAAGTCTTGCACAGGCGCGCTTTCAACTGGCTAACCACCAGGTGGATCTTATGATCTTAGACCTTATGTTGCCCGACGGAAGCGGGATGGACTTACTGAAATCCGTTCGTGAGCGTTCCGATATTCCGGTGATTATTTTATCGGCTTTAGACGGTATCGACGATCGCCGCGAAGGTTTTGAATCGGAGGCAGATGATTATGTTGTAAAGCCTTTTTTAGCAGAGGATCTCCTATGGCGTATAGAAGCCGTGTTACGCCGAAGTTTTCACGACGACAGAGATAAAATTTTTGATTTAAACGGCGCTTTATTCGACCCCTCCAAAGGAACGATCTCGAAAGGAAATCATGAAGAAAAGTTGACGGCGAAACAGTTTAAAATTTTAAGTTTACTTGCTAAAAATCTAAATCGCATCGTCTCCATCGATCAAATCATAGAGTATGTCTGGGAAGAAACTTTCGGTTATGAAAACACGCTCATTACCCATATTTATCGTCTTCGAGAAAAATTGGAAGACGATCCGTCGAATCCTAAGCGATTGGTGACGGTAAAAGGTCTAGGCTATAAACTAGTAGGAAAATCATAACGGAGTTACTATGTTTCAGTTCATATTAAAAAAATTACGACGTTTTGTTTTCTTTGCAGTCGTCTTTTCACTGTCCTTTATTTTTCTAATTTTTGTTATTCTCTACATAAATTACAATGTGAGTAAACAATATAGACAGCCAGATGTGGTTCACGATTACATCATAGAAAATAAAGACGACGAGATGTTTTTTACGACGGAAAACCGTAATTTTTTAAAAGAAAATAATCTCTGGGCCATTCGAATTGACGGAAACGGCAATGTCATTGAGACTTACAGAAAGCCTTCTGAAGTTCCGATAGTTTATAGAATTACCGATGTAGCCCGTTTTACGCGCTATTATTTAAAAGACTATCCTGTGATGACGTACATCTTCGGCGACGATCTTTTGGTTATCGGGTATCCCAAGGGAACATTGGATAAGTTGCCCTTCAACTACTACAGCGCAGAGCAATGGCTTTTAAATGTGGAATTGGCCCTTATTTTTTTATTAGGGTATTTATTCTTTCTTTTTTTTATGTACAGAAGGGAGCGGAATAATCTGTTCAAAAAATTATTCCCTCTACAAAGGGCATTGGGGAAAATTTACAGCGCTGATTACATTCCCCTGGAAGAGGATGGTCCCTTAAAAGATGTGTCTCGCGCAGTGAATGATGCCAATCGACGCTATGAACAGATTAATAAAAGCCAAAGCCAATGGATTCGCGGCATCAGCCACGATGTAAGAACCCCTCTTTCAAAGCTAGGTTGGGGTTTAAATGATTTAAAAACAGAAGAAAATCAAGAAACTATTGAGGCAATGGAAGAGGAGCTGATGCGCATCAGCAAGACCATACAGGATCTTAACGATACCTCACGGCTTCAAAATCTTAGCAACGAACGATTTGTTTTGCAATACCCGATTCCCGTTATTCGAAAAATATTAATTCGCTATTTAAATGAACATCCGGAACGCAATATTGCTTTTGAAAATAACATTCACGAATCTACGGCAATAAAAATGGACGCTCACTTGTTTAGCCGGATGATTGAAAACATTATAAAAAACAGCTTGACGTATCAAAGCGGAGATATTTATGTAAGTTGCAGTGAAGATATGGATTTTATTTGCATCAATCTATGGGATTATGGCGGAGGCGTCAGCGAAGAAGTATTGGAGCGCTTGGAAACTTCCGATTTAACTTCTGTGAATGTGCATGGCATAGGGCTTTTAATTTCCAAACAAATTTGTAAGTTACACGGCGGCAAAATGAGTGTTGCAAATGAAGACGGAGGCTTTAAGGTTCAATTTATAATACCGAAAGCTTAGTAATTTATAATAGGTCGAATAGGCGCTTATTGACAGCATTACTGGGTATTGATAACATGTTAAAGGAAATAAGGAGGCAATCAATGAAAGTATCAATTCTTATGGGCAGTTACAGCGATAGAGAAATCGCATTTGATGTTATTAAATCGTTAAAAGAACTCGGTGTGGATTATGATGTGGTAGTTTATAGTGCCCACCGTACACCGAATGAAGTCGTTGAGTATGTAAAAGAACAGGAAGAACAAGGGGCGGAAGTATTCATTTCCATTGCCGGAAAAGCGGCTCATCTGGGCGGTGTCGTTGCGGCCCATACGACACGCCCCGTTATCGGCGTGCCCGGTAAGACTTCTGTAGCTGGAGGTATGGATTCACTTCTCTCTACAGTCCAAATGCCCTCAGGCGTTCCGGTAGCGACGGTGGCTATAAACGGTGGAAAGAATGCCGGTATTTTGGCGGCTCAGATTTTATCCGTTGCTGACGGTGATCTTAAAAAACGCCTCGCAGACTACAAATTAAAATTACAATCTGAGGTGGAAGAAATGAATCGTAAACTCGAGGAGGACTTACGTGGCTAAAATGAAAACAGATGTAGAAATTGCAGGTGAGGCCCATTTAAAAGAGGTCTATAAAATCGCCGAAGACCTGGGGCTTGAAAATGAGGATATCAAGCCTTACGGACACTACATGGCAAAAATTCAAGGTAATCCTTTTAATGAACCGAAAGAAAAAGAAGGTAAACTGATTCTCGTTACCGCCATCAATCCGACCCCTGCCGGGGAGGGAAAGACGACTACCAATATCGGTCTCGCCATGGCCATGAACCGCATGGGTAAAAAGACCATCAGTACCCTAAGAGAGCCGAGCCTCGGGCCGGTCTTTGGTATAAAAGGCGGAGCGGCCGGCGGCGGATACTCACAGGTTCTTCCAATGGATGATATTAATCTTCATTTTACTGGAGATTTCCACGCCATTACCAGCGCCAATAATCTTATAAGCGCCGCCATCGACAATCACATTCATCAGGGAAACGAATTAAATATCGATCCTAAAAATATTACCTTTAAGCGTGTTTTGGACATGAATGATCGTGCCCTTAGAGAAATCATCGTCGGCGGAGGACCGAAGAAAAACGGCGTCATGCGTGAAGAAGGCTTTGATATTACAGTAGCTTCTGAAATTATGGCGATTCTTTGCCTTGCGAGAGATCTCAAAGATTTCAAGTCGAGAGTGTCGAAAATTATCGTCGCTTACACGAAGGATAATAAGCCGGTTTATGTTAAAGATTTAGAAGTGGAAGGCGCTGTGGCCATGCTCATGAAAGATGCCATTATGCCGAACCTGGTGCAAACCATTGAAAATACACCGGCCATTATTCACGGTGGGCCTTTTGCCAATATCGCCCACGGATGCAACTCTATCTTGGCGACAAAAGCGGCTTTAAATCTCGGCGATTATGCCGTTACAGAAGCGGGCTTCGGTGCCGATCTCGGAGCTGAAAAATTCCTCGATATCGCGGCACAGGAAGCGGATTTCCATCCTAACTGCATTGTTGTCGTCGCCACAATTCGCGCCCTTAAATACAACGGCGGCGTAGCGGTAAAAGATCTCAGTAATGAAAATGTAGAGGCTCTCAAAGCAGGTTTCCCGAATCTGAAACGGCACGTGGAAAACATGAAAAAATATGGCGTTCCCGTTGTAATTGCCATTAATAAATTTCCTGCCGACACGGAAAAAGAGCTTGAAACTATTCGCGAACTGGCCGATGAGCTGGGTGTCGATGTAGCCTTGTCCGATGTCTTTGCAAAAGGCGGAGAGGGCGGCATGGAACTTGCCGAAAAAGTAATCGCTCTTTGCGAAGAAGAAAGCAATTATAAGCCCATTTATGATCGAAATACGAGCATAGAAGAAAAAATTGAGACGATTTCAAAAACCATTTACGGCGCAAAGGATGTAGTCTATTCAGACGATGCCAAAGCTGTTATGAAACGTATTGAAGAGTTAGGAGCAGGAGACCTTCCCATCTGCATGGCGAAGACGCAAATGTCTTTTACTGACGATGCTACAAAACTCGGTGCTCCCGAGGACTTTACGATCCATATTCGCGACATGCGCCTTTCTAATGGAGCCGGCTTTATCGTAGCACTAACCGGTTCCATTATGACCATGCCGGGTCTGCCTAAAGTTCCGGCTGCCAACGGCATGGATATTGATCGCCATGGAAAGATCACCGGACTATCATAAAGTGAGGTAAAATATGGCCTATTCATCAAAAATCGAAGATAAAAATATGGACGAATTATTCGATGCCATTTTAAGCTTAAAAAACAAAGAAGAATGTTATCGTTTTTTCGAAGATATTTGTACCATTAAAGAATTAAAAGCCATCTCTCAACGTTTAGAAGTAGTAAAACTTCTCGTGACGGATAACACCTATCACGCTATTGAACAGGAGACCGGCGCTTCTACGGCGACCATCAGTCGCATCAATCGCGCCCTCCATTACGGAGCGGACGGATACAATCTCGTCTTAAAACGCTTAGGTTATTTAAGTGACAGTGAAAAAGAAGATTAATAAAAAGGTCAACGGCCGGGGCAACAAATTGCCCCGGCCGTTGACCTTTTTTATGCTTCTAATTTTTCAACGAGTTCTTTTTTCGGCGTCACATACAGTGTGGAGAAGTCCGTGTAAATAACAAGTCCTGTTTGATTGGAGGGATGGCGTCTGATAAATTGACGTTTCGTGTAATCTACCTCTACATTAGACGATTGTCTGCTTCTGCTGTAATAAGCGGCGAGTTCCGCACATTCGTTTAACACTTCCTCAGAAGGCTCTTCTCCGTCAGTTTTCAATATGACATGACTTCCCGGACCGTTTTTAACGTGGAACCAATAGTCGTTTTTCCGGGCAAACTTTAAGGTGAGCTCCTGATTTTGACGATTATTGCGTCCCACGTAAATGGCGTGACCCTCGGAGGATGTAAAGTGAAGGTAATCCGCTTTTTTAGAATGCTTTTTCTTACTTCCCCGACCATGATCATTATATTTCTTCTTAAGATAATCTTCGCGAAACTCTTCCTGGATACTGTTCACTTCATCGACAGTCGTTGCATCTTCCAGATTATAGAGCATGGAATCCAGATATTGGATCGTTGTACGATTTTTTTCAATCCGTTTCGTTAAAGTGGCTTCGGCGTGTTTTAATTTGGTGAATTTTTTATAATAGCTCGCCGCATTTTGAATACCGTCTTTCGTGTCGTCCAAGGGGATGGTAATGGGCTCCATATTGTCGTAAAAGTTCTCCAAGGTGATCTCGCGACTTCCTTTTTCGATTTTCCATGCATTGGAGGAAAGAAGATCGCCGTAAACTTTTAATTTTTTACGATCCTTCGCTTCCCGGAGCTCCAATTCCATCTTTTCCTGTTTTGTTAGAGCGCGATCCAGATAATTTTTAATTTGCTTGTGGAGGTTTTGGCTCTTTTGACGAATTCTATCCTCCATCACACGAATAATAAATGTTTGATCTAAAAGTTCAGAAGGAGAATCGTAAAATGTTTTATTTTCTTCGGGATAATGGCTGAGATTAACAGCTGAAAAAGCGATGATCTTATGGCCGTCTGATATACTCTGGGGACGATAGGCTCCGTTCCGCACTTCATTCATGACTTCTCTAAATGATTCATAGAGCGGAGTCTTTTCCACAGTTTTCATTGGGTCTTTTTCTGAAAAACCCGCACGGTAGGCGATTTCTGAGGCGATGAGAGGAGAAATACCGAGGTAGCGACGTATGAAAAAGTTTTTGACGGATAGGGCTTCCTCTTCATTTGCTGAAGAGATAAAATCGGTCTCCGTTTCTTTTAAGGGATTCACTCGATCCATAATACCCTCAAGAGTATAATGAACGCCTGGGAGGATTTCTCTCACGCGGCTTGTGCCGTGATTAATTCGCTTCAAGGCGTCGATAATTTTTTTGTCTTCGTCGACGAGAATAATATTGGAATGCCTCCCCATCATTTCGATGATGAGCGTTTTTTTTACTTTGTCGAAGAGATCGTTATATCCCTCGATTTCGACGCAGAGGATGCGGTCCATTTCAATTTGGTAAATTCTTTTAATTACTGTAGATTCCAAATGTTTTCGCAATAACATACAAAAATTAGGAGGGGTCGCGGGGTTTTGAAATTTCTTCTCCGTAATATATGCACAAGGGTTATTGGCCGATGCGGACAATAACAAGTTGCCTCTCGCTCGGTGGCTCCTTAAATTCAAGATAAGCGTATCGTGCTGGGGTTGATACACTTTGTCTATTCTTCCGCCTGTATAAAGTGCGTCAAGTTCTTCACTTACGGCCTTGGTCATCGTTCCGTCGTAACTCAATCTATCTCCTCCTTGTCATGCTGAAAGCCCTTTGTCTTTCATGTATAATAACATAGAGGAGGCGCCTATGCACAGCATGACCGGTTTTGGTTCGGTGGAAAAGATGACAGATGATGCGGCCTTAAGTGTCGTCATAAAATCAGTTAATCACAAGAATCGCGATATTCGTATGAAAGGTTTAGATGATTTTCAAGCCGCCGAAAGAAAAATAAAAAAAATCATAGAAAGTGAAGTCTATCGAGGTAGAGTGGAAGTCAGCTTCTCAATAAAACGACGTGGAGAAAATAAACTGAAATACTCTGGGGAAATCGCCGAGTTTTACAGCTCTTTATATGTAAATTTAACGGGAGAGAAACCGGAGGTCAAATGGCTTTTATCGAGACCGGGCGTCATTGATGTAGCGGATTTAGACGACAGCATGACTCAGGAATTTATTGAAGAAAGTTTCAAAGAGGCGTTTGATGATTTTCTCGCTATGCGCCGACGAGAAGGACATTATTTATCGAATTGCTTAAGGGAAAAAATAAATGATATTGAAACTGCGCTTAATGACATAAAGTCATCTACAAAAGAAGACGAAATTGCGCAGCAGGTGGATTTTAAAGAGCGTGTGGAAGGTTTTATGGAGGAATACGCCATGGATCCCTCCAGATTTGCAACAGAACTAGCGCTTTTATATGACAAAATATCGATCGAAGAAGAAATTGACAGGCTTTTATCTCATATCGACCAATTTAATGTTATAATTGAGAGAAAAGGTTCTATTGGTCGCAGTTTAGATTTTCTCCTGCAAGAAATGTTTAGGGAAGCTAATACAATGGCGAACAAATCGAGAACGATCGATGTCTTACATCGCCTCGTTGATGTTAAAACGGCTATCGATGATTTAAGAGAACAAGTTGCAAATGTTGAATAAATTAAAGGCGGTGTTGTGTGTCTAAAGGTTTTTTATTGGTACTTTCCGGTCCGTCGGGAAGCGGCAAGGGAACGGTAAGCGAAGCGCTCATGGCGAAAAACGAAGAAGTTAAGTTTTCAACATCTGTCACCACGCGAAAACCGAGGGTGATGGAAGTAGACGGTGAGAACTATTTCTTTAAAACCGAGGAAGAGTTTAAAGAAATGGTTAAAAACGACGAACTGCTCGAATACGCCCATGTGCATACCAATTACTACGGAACCCCCAAAGAATTTGTCTTTAATGAAATCGAGAAGGGTGAAATTGTACTTCTTGAAATCGATGTTCAAGGCGCTCTTCAGATTAAAGAAAAATATAAAGAAGCCGTGTTTATCTTCCTCCTGCCCCCTACGATGGAAGAATTAAAGCAACGCATTGTGAGTCGAGGGACGGAAAGCGAAAAAGATATTGAGACGCGTTTTTCCAATGCCTTTAAGGAGCTGGATTTCGTCGGCGAATACGACTATTTCGTCGTCAATGATAAAGTGGAGCAAGCGGTTCTTGATATTGAAAATATTATTGCGGCGGAAAAACTCCGCGTCAAACGATATAACGATATTAAAAAAGATATTGTAGAAAGAAGGTCGATACGATGAATATTATGTCATTTGGAGAAATTGCAAAGATCACCGACAGTCGCTATGAACTGGCGACGCTCGTTTCCAACAGAGCGAGAGAGATTGTTGACGGTGATGATTCTCTAATCGATACCGATCTTGATAATCCTGTGTCCATTTCCATGGAAGAGGTTTATAAAGGGGCGGTAAAATTTACCACCAAGGAACGTTTTGAAGAAATTCAAGCGGAAAAGGAACGTCGTGCCGAAGCATTAAGACGTGAGCTTGCACAAAGCGAGGGAGAGGAAGAAGAGGATGAGTAAACATGTTCTTCTCGGGGTTACCGGAGGAATCAGCGTTTATAAATCACCGGGTATTGTCAGCCGTTTAAAAAAGATGGGAATCGAAGTGCGTGTGGTTATGACGGAACACGCCACGGAATTTGTAACGCCTCTTACTTTTCAAACGATGAGCAATGAAGTGGTCCATGTGGAAATGTTTAATCAGCTTTCCAATATGGATGTGGAACATATTTCTCTTGCGAAGTGGGCGGATTGTATGATCATTGCACCGGCTACGGCCAATACGATTTCCAAGCTCGCTTACGGCATCGCCGACAACATGCTCACCACTGTCGCCGTGGCTACGAAAGCGAAGATTATAATCGCTCCGGCGATGAATACCAATATGCTCGAAGCTGAATCCACTCAAGAGGCTCTTAGAATTTTAAGAAGCAGAGAAAATGTGAAAATTTTACCCACGGCAGAAGGTTTACTGGCCTGCCAAGATGTGGGATCCGGAAAAATGCTCGATCCCGATGAGATTGTTGATTATATTTTAGAAGCTCTGACGCCGAAGACAATGGAAGGTGTGGAGCTTACAGTAACAGCAGGGCCGACGAAAGAGCGGATGGATCCCGTGCGCTTTTTAAGCAATCACAGCAGCGGTAAGACAGGCTATGCCATCGCCGTGGAGGCGCGTAATCGCGGCGCCAAGGTGCACCTGATAAGCGGCCCTACCCATCTTAAGAGACCGAGAGATGTGGACTTTATCAGCGTAGAGAGTACGCAGGAGATGTACGATGCCGTAAAGAGTGTATTTTCAACGAGCGATGTCTTGATAAAATCTGCGGCACCGAGTGACTATAAGCCGGCCCATTACGCCAATGAGAAGATTAAAAAAAGCGGCGGAGACAATATGACTGTCGAGTTTTCGCCCAATCCGGACATTGCCAAACATTTCGGGAATATAAAAGGTGACCGTGTCGTCGTCGGTTTTGCTGCCGAAAGTCATAATATGACGGAGTACGCCAAGAAAAAATTAGAGAGTAAAAACTTTGATTTTATTGTCGCCAATAATATTTGCGAAGAAAATGCCGGATTCGGAAGCGAGACCAATCATGTCAAAATCTTCTCATCCGACGGTAGTGAAGAAGATCTCCCCATGATGGAAAAATCGGAACTGGCCGGGAAAATTTTAGATCGCGTAACAGAGAACTTGAAAAGCTAGCAGAGTCTAGCTTTTTTTACATGCTGGGGAGTTCCTATGATTGTAGATGTTTATATCGATAAGGCTTTGCCTCAAATCGATCAATTATATAGTTATACTTGGGACGGACACGGAGAATCTCTAATCGGCCGACGGGTCATCGTTCCCTTCGGCAGAGGCAACAAGATGGAGATGGCAGTTGTTCTTGCAGAACGGGAAGGTGAGGACACCGGACTTAAAGCGGTATCTGAGGTAGTGGATCATCGCCCTATCCTATCGAAAAAAAGTATCGCCTTAGGTCTCGCCATGCGGGATCGCTTTTTAACATCTTATATACAGTCTTTTCAGCCTTTGCTGCCGAAGTATGTACTGGGAGAAACTATAGAAATTATAGTCAAAGAAAAGGATACAGAGACGACCTGCATATTAATGGGAGATCGTGGTAAACTCCCATCGAAAAAGTTGAATCCCGAAATGGAACCGCTTTTAAAAAAAGCTTTGGAAAACGAAGAGGTTTCTTTTTCTTTTGAATCATTAAACGGAGTTAAGGCGAGAAGGATTCCCCGCTTTCGTGCTCTATCGGAAAATGAAGCGGTCTTAACTGAGAAGCAAGAATGTGTTTTCAATTTACTCTTAAAAGATGGACCGCTTACAAAATCAGAAATCCGCGAGCGAACATCTTTTTCCGACGCTCCCTTAAACGGACTTTTAAAAAAAGGAGTAGTTGAAGAATCTTTTAAAGAAGATTTGAAAGGGGAGGTGCCCCCCATCCTTCGCGAAGATCAAAAGAAGGTTATCAGCGATATATGGGATTCGAAAGAGAAAGTTCATCTACTCCACGGCGCCACGGGATCCGGCAAGACTGAAGTTTATATGCAGCTTGCAGCCCATGCCATGAAAGAAGGGAAATCTTCTATGATCATAGTACCGGAAATCGGTCTCGCAACGCAGATGGTACAACGTTTAAAATCTCGCTTTCCCGGCAAGGTTGACATTCTTCACTCCAAGCGCAGTCAAGGTGAAAAGGCAACATCATGGATCCGCCTTAAGACGGAACCGGGACGCATTCTCGTCGGTGCTCGCTCGGCGGTTTTTGCGCCCATAGAAAAACTCGGCTATATTTTTATCGACGAAGAGCAGGAGGAATCCTACGACTATCAGGAGGGCCTCCGCTATGATGTACGTACTGTGGCGGAAATGCGCGTCCGAATCGACGATGCAAAGGTGGTTTACGGCTCCGCTACGCCTTCAATCGCTATGTATTCAAGGGTGGATCTCGATCTTCAAAAACACGATCTTGTGGGGAATTCTGATACCGCTCATAATCATTTAGAAATGAATGTCGTGGACATGCGGGAAGAGATTTTAAGAGGCAACACGGATATTTTATCTTCTGAAATGGTGGAAGGCTTACACGAAACTCTGAAGAATAAAAAGCAGGCGATCTTATTTATTAACAGAAGAGGGTTCAGTCATTTCGTGAGCTGTCGCAGTTGCGGCTATGTGATCGAATGTGACGCCTGTGATATCTCCATGGTCTATCACAGAAAAACCGGACGATTGCACTGCCACTACTGTGGCCGCACAAAGCCCTATCCTGTAACCTGTCCCTCCTGCGGAAGCGAGTACCTTCGTCAATTCGGTATCGGTACGGAGCAGGTGGAATCATGGATACAAAACCATTTTCCTGATGCCCGTGTTGTGCGTATGGACAAAGATACGATGGCGCAAAAGGGTAAATTTGATGCCCTGTACCGCGCCATGAACGAGGGAGAAATCGATATTTTGGTGGGAACGCAAATGCTCGCCAAGGGTTTGGATTTTAAAAATGTAGATTTTGTCGGCGTCGTAGCAGCAGATCTTTCTCTCTTTATCTCCGATTACCGGGCACAGGAGAAGACCTTTCAACTTCTTACACAAGTGGCAGGTCGGGCAGGACGAGGCGAGAGAAAGGGGAGGGCCGTTATTCAGACCTATAATCCCGACAATTACAGCATCCAATACGCCAAAGGACGCCACTACGACCGCTTTTATCACCGGGAAATGGAAGAGCGTAAACAGTTTTTATATCCGCCTTTTGTGCGTCTTTTAAAAATTCATGTGAGAGGTCGCGGAAATGTAAATCAAACGGCCAATAACTGGATGAAGACTTTAGAGGCGATTAATCGCCATCATCACATGAATATTCAGATCGGCGCGCCGGTGGAACAGCCCCGCATTCAAAACAGAGAGCATATGTCTTTGACGGCTAAAATATTCCCCAAAGAGTATCAAACTTTTTTAAAGATCTTTAAACGGGTATTAATGCATTATTATAGATCGACAACAGAGAAAAACATTTATGTTACCATCGAATTAGACGGATAGTAGGAGAGTGAACAATGGCTATTTTAAGAATCAGAACAGATGAAGATCCGATTTTAAGAAAGAAATCTCGAGAAATCGAAACATTTGACGATAGCTTAAAACAATTAATAGATGATATGTATGAAACCATGTATCAAGCAGAAGGCGTCGGTCTTGCGGCGGTGCAAATCGGAAAATTGAAGCGCATGCTTGTTATTGACGATTATGAAGGCTCAAAGCTTGTTATGATTAATCCGAAACGCGTTGAAGAATCCGGCGACGTCGAAGCCTTGGAGGGCTGTCTGAGCGTGCCCGAGCGCGTAGGAAAAGTAAAGCGCTTTGAAACGGTAAAAGTGGAATATCAAACGGCAGACGGTGAAGAAACCGCAATAGAAGCGGAAGGATTTTTGGCTCGTATCATTCAACACGAAATGGATCATTTAGACGGCATTCTCTATACCGATCTTGCGGAAGAGATGTACGATGTCAATAAGGACAACGGCGAGGATCAAAAATGAAACTAAAAAGTATTTTTTTCGGCACGCCGGAATTTGCCATCCCCACTTTAAATGCTCTGGCTGAGCTTACGGATCTCAGATTAGTAGTTACACAGGAAGATAAACGTAAGGGTAGGGGCAAAAAACTTCTACCGACACCTGTAAAGGAAAGAGCGCAAGCTTTAAATATTCCCGTCTACCAGCCGGAAAACATTAATACACCTGAGGCCCTTCAGAGGTTAAGGGATGAGGATCCTGATCTCTTTATTGTCGTGGCGTACGGTCAAATTCTTAAGAAGGAACTTTTAGAAATCCCTAAGCGCTATATTATGAACGTTCACAGCTCGCTTCTTCCTCGACACCGGGGAGCGGCACCGATGCAGTGGGCGATTTTAGCGGGAGATGAAAAGACGGGCGTAAGCTTTATGCAGATTGAAGAGGGCCTTGACAGCGGTCCGGTTTATGATACACGCTCTATTGAAATCGGAGATAAAAATTTCGGAGAAGTGCACGACTTACTTGCCGATATGGGTGCCGATCTTTTAAAACAGTTTATCCAAGACATGGAAAGCGGAGAGATTACCCTTAATGAACAGGATGATTCATTGGCCACCTATGCATCGAAGATCGACGATGACTTACTGGCAATCGATGCGAGAGGGCTCACAGCTGATGAGGCTCTTAGGAAAGTGCGGGCATTTTCCCCTGAGCCCGGCGCGCATTTTATGATGCAGGGGGAAAGGCTCAAAATTTATGAAGCTGAAAGAAGCGATGAAGATCTCGCTCCCGGCGAGTTTAAGTCGACAAAGAAAAAGCTTTTTATTGGGATGAAGGAAGGTTCACTTTCCATTAAAGAACTTCAACGACCCGGTAAAAAACGGATGCCTGTAGGTTCTTATCTAGCCGGCGCTCATTTGCCTGAAAGAGGTGAAGTATAATGTATGGTTATTACGGTTATGACATTCAATATCTTATTTATCTTCTACCGGGTATGCTGCTTGCAATGTATGCCCAGGCAAAGATTAAAACCAATTTCGAAACTTATAGCAAAGTAGTAAATTCAAAGGGTCTCACCGGAGAGACGGCGGCCCGTCAAATTCTCTCGAGCTACCATATCGACGATGTTCGGGTGGAGCGAGTTAAGGGATCTCTAACAGACCATTACGATCCTACAAAAAATATACTCCGTTTAAGTGAATCGGTTTACGATTCTACATCCATTGCCGCTATAGGTGTTGCAGCCCATGAAGTGGGCCATGCGATTCAGCATCACATCGGTTATGCACCTTTAAAATTTAGAAACGCCATAGTACCTGCTGCAAATATCGGTTCCAATCTTTCCTTTTTATTTGTATTTATAGGATTAATGGCCTTTAGACCGCTGCTTAAAATTGGCATTGCCTTATTTGCAATTACCGTATTGTTTCAACTTCTTACCCTTCCTGTAGAATATGATGCCAGTCGTCGTGCCAAGGTTATATTACGAGACGGAATTTTATCGGGACAGGAAATGGAAGGTGTGGAGAAAGTCTTATCCGCTGCAGCACTTACCTATGTAGCAAGTCTTGTTACCGCTATCGGTACACTTCTTAGATTTCTATCTTTGGACAGGAGACGTAACTGATGCGAAATCCGAGATTTACCGCTCTGAAGACGCTGCAAAGAGTATCTCAAGGCGAATTTATTCAGGACGCATTCGACCGAAAAGGACTAAGCCCGAAAGATGAGCGATTGGCTGAAACTATTATTAACGGCACGGTTCAACATGAACTTTTTCTCGACTATATCATCGATAAATTCGTTTCGACACCCTCAAATTTGCAAGATAATATTCGCATTATCTTAAGGATGGGGATTTATCAGCTGCACTTTCTCGATCGCGTTCCGGATCGGGCGGTAGTTGATGAAAGCGTCAAGCTTGCCAAAAAAATTGCTAATAAAGGAGCGGCAGGACTTGTAAACGGCGTGCTCCGTTCCGTTCTTCGTAAAGGGGAAGACGCCTATAGGATTGAGACGGAAGACGATATACGCTACCTCTCCTTACGATACAGCTTTTCGGAAGAATGGGTGCGGTATTTTAAAACTTTGTTGGGAGAGGACGTTGAAAATTTTCTCGCCTCTACTTTTAATCCCGCTCCTGTTACACTCCGACCCGTTCACATGGAAAAACAAACTCTTCAAAAAAGATTAAGTGACGAGGGTTTTGAGACAAGTGAATCGATGCTCGGGGAATATGCCCTTAACGTGAAAAATCCTCGAGGGTTGTTTGATTCTAAAGCGTTTCAAGACGGAATGTTTTATGTTCAAGACGGCGCCTCTCAAGAGGTTGTGTCGTTGTTCACAAAAGATAGTGACGCCGAAGCCTTGGATTTGTGCGCCGCTCCCGGAGGTAAGAGTTTTCAAATGGCTGAAATATTTCGCCACGTCGACAGTTGCGACAGCAGTGCCAAGCGTTTGAAGCTAATGGATGAAAATATTAAGCGGCTCGGATATGACAATATAACCACCCAAGTGCGAAATGCCAAGACGCCTCTACCTAAAAAGACATATGAACGCATCTTAGTGGACGCACCTTGCTCGGGATTGGGTCTTTTGCGCAGAAAGCCTGAGATAAAGAATCGTATAAAAATGGATGACGTCTTACATTTAGCGAGAACTCAACGTCTTATCTTGGAAAACGCCTATGGTGCCCTGGCCCCCGGTGGAGAGTTGGTTTACAGCACCTGCACCGTAACAGTGGAGGAAAACGAAGGGGTTTTGACGTCTTTTTTAAAGGATCACCCGGAGTGTACCTTAAGGGAAAAGGGCATACGTTACTGGCCCTATCAGAAAAACTGCGACGGTTTTTCAATGGCCGTGATCGTAAGAAAGGAAGACTATGCACTGGATGGAAATGACGCCGATTGAGCTGAAAGACTATATGGTATCTCTTGATGAAAAACCGTTTAGAGGTACTCAGCTTTTTGAGGGCATACACAAACAGCGAAAAAGTCTCGGAGAAATGAGTAACATCTCCAAGGAAACAATCGAAAAATTACCTGAGGAGCTTAAAGGCATAGAAATTGTAAAACGTCTCAGTTCAAAACTGGATGATACGAAGAAATACCTCTATCAATTAAGCGACAGAGAAATCATCGAAGGCGTTTTGATGAAATACCATCACGGATACAGTCTCTGTGTCTCGACTCAGGTTGGTTGTCGTATGGGCTGCAGATTTTGTGTATCAACTTTAAACGGAAAGATACGCGATCTTCGTCCCTACGAGATGCTCTCACAAGTTTATGAAGTGGAACGAACTGAAGATGTATCCATCTCTAATATTATTTTAATGGGCAGTGGCGAACCCTTCGACAATACAGATAATGTTTTTCGCTTTTTGCATCTCTTACATGATCCGAAGGGAAAAAACATGAGTTACCGCAATATGACCATATCCACTTGCGGCCTTACGGAGGGGATAGAGCACTTAATCGAAGAAGATATTCCCGTGAATCTGGCGATAAGCCTTCATGAAACTGAACAGAAAGATCGTGAAGCTCTTATGCCCATTGCTAAGCGCTACTCTCTAGAAGATTTATTCGCTATTCTTCGCCATTATGATGATGAGACGGGTCAAAGAGTGACCCTTGAGTATACTTTGATCGAAGGTAAAAACGACTCTATGAAAAATGTGGAGGAACTTGCCGGATGGACCAAGGGGATGCGGTGTCATATTAATCTGATTCCCCTCAATTCTACGAGCCATTTTTCTCACACAAAACCCGATCGCAGTCATATTCTTCGCTTTCAAAGGGAGTTGTCCCAAAGAGGCGTATCGTGTACAATACGAAGAGAATTAGGCAGCGATATTCAGGCCAGTTGCGGCCAATTAAAGGCCGGTACAACGATAGAAGAAACAAGGTGATGCTATGAAAATATCTGCTTATAGTCATATAGGTGGAAGAGATAACAACGAAGACAGTTACTATGTCGATCCTAAGGGAGATTTCGCTATTTTAGCCGACGGTATGGGAGGCCATGCCGCGGGCGAAAAGGCCAGTGAGCTCGCGGTTAACATTTTAAAAGACAAGCTGTCCACTCCGGTTAAAAATGAAAAGGAACTCCTGAATATATTAAATGACGGGGTTCGGGAAGCAAACCATCAAATTTTCAAAAGCTCCGCGGATCATTTGAAATATAGAGGTATGGGTACAACATTGAGTCTCATCTATCTTCTAGAGGATCAGCTTTATTACATTAATATCGGTGATTCCAGAATCTATGGGTATAAAGACGGCCTCTTTCAAATTTCAAAAGACGACAGCTTCGTAAATTATCTCGTTGATATCGGAGATATATCTGAGGAAGAAGCAAGAGTCCACCCGAAGAAAAATGTACTCACGAAGGCCTTGGGTACGACAAAGGGCGTAGAGTTTCAAATAAGAAGCTTGGATGCCGATTTGCAATTCATCGTCTTATGCTCCGACGGCTTATCTGATGTCGTGGACTTCGACATCATAGCAAAGGTCTTAGAGAGTAGCGAAGGCGACTACTCAAAACTGCTGGTCCAAGAAGCTTTGGATCGAAACGGACAAGATAATATAACGGTTATTGTCTTTAATAAGAGTAGGTGAAAGAATGCAAGGAATGATTTTAGCCGACAGATATGAATGTATAAAACGCATCGGCACCGGCGGCATGGGGGATGTTTATAAAGCCCACGATCGCCGTTTGGATCGTATCGTCGCAATAAAAGTCTTAAAAAGCGAATACAATGAAGATGATAATTTCATACGAAAGTTCAGAAGGGAATCCCTGGCAGCTGCGAGTATCTCTCACCCCAATATCGTCAGTATTTACGATGTGGGCATGGAAACCATCGCTGATGAGGATGTCTATTACATCGTTATGGAATACATCGATGGAAAGACCTTAAAAGAACTTATTCGAGAGGAAGGTGTCCTCAGCCAAAATCAGGCACTGAATTATTTAATTCAAATCGCAGAAGCCCTTAAAATCGCGCACAATAAAAACATCATTCACCGAGATATTAAATCTCAAAATATTATGGTGACGCGAGACAATCGCGTGAAGGTGACGGATTTCGGCATTGCCCGCATGGCGGGAAATGCTACCATGACCGTAACGAATGCTGTTATGGGAAGTGTCCACTACTTCTCTCCGGAGCAGGCGAGGGGACAAAAGGTAGACGCTCGAAGTGATATATATTCCATGGGCATCGTGCTTTATGAAATGCTCACAGGAGACGTTCCCTTCGATTCGGAAAATCCCATCACTGTGGCGCTAATGCATGTGCAAAATGAAATGCCTATGCCGTCTGAGAAAAATCCGAGAGTCAGTCCCGAAGTGGATATGGTCTTTAAACATATGACGGAGAAAAAGCCCGGAGATCGGTATGACAATGTCAGCTTAATTATCGATGATGTAAAGACCATTTTACTCGGTAAAGTCTACGGCGATCATGGCCATACGGATACACGAACCACTGTTGTGATTCCTCCGAGAACCCATGGGGCCGAACGGCATACCTCCCACGGTATGACAGCACCGATTAATACTGCGGAGAAGACGTCACCGAAAAAATCGAAGAAGAAAAAATCGAATCCTGTAGCGACAATCGGCGGGGTAGTACTGGCCCTTCTCGTTCTCTTCGCCTTGGCTTTCGGTGGAGCGAAGATTAAGAATATTCTAAACGGTAACGCCGAGAAAGATATTGTAGAAATGGTGGACTTTATCGGTAAAGATGTTTCCGATGCAAAGGACTTTGCAGGAAGCCATGAATTAAAACTGGAAATCAACGAGAAAGAATCCGATGAGGGAGTTTTACCAGGTACAATTCTTTCACAATCAGTTGAGCCCGGTGAGGTTTTGAAACGAGGAGATCAGTTCTCGGTAGTCATTGCGAAGGAAAAGGAAACGGTCAAAGTTCCTGACTTGGAAAATATGACGATCTCAGAAGCTCAGTCGGTCCTTAAATCTTTGGGGCTCAATCTCATCGTCGATAAAACGGAATACGATGACGATGTGCCGGCCGACCGAATTATCAGACAAAAGCCGAGATCCGAGGAATCCGTCTCAAAAGGAGAGGACGTTCACGTCGTCATGAGCAAAGGGCAAGACAGTAAAATGGGTGTTGTGCCCAATTTACGAGGCGTTACTATCGAAAAGGCGCGAGCTCTGTTAAAACAACAAGGTTTAAAACTCGGCAATATAGACGAGCGTGAAGATATTTCCGTAGGACCCGGAGAAGTGATTTGGCAACAATACAATAGCGGAAACCAAATTAAACAAGGTGAAACCGTAGATATTATTGTGAGTAAACGAGCTTCCCGCGAGAATGAAGAAGAACAAAATTCAAACGAACAGTCTGTTTCTCAAAAAAATATCTCTTATAATATTCCGGACGACGGCAATGAACACAACGTTCAGGTGATTCTTGAATCCGGCGGCAGAGAAAAAATTGTAAGCGAGGAATCTGTGAACGGTGGTTCCTCAGTAAACTATCCGGTGCAGGGGCGCTCCGGCGATAAAGTAACCCTAAGTGTCGACGGCAGTGTCGTAAAATCGGTGAGCTTTTAATGAGAATTAAAGGTAGAATAACAAAGCTTCTCGGCGGCTATTACTATGTTGCAGGTGAAGATGGTGAATATTACGAAACACGGGCTCGTGGCATCTTACGGCATGTAGGGCAAAAACCTGTAGTAGGGGATTATGTAGAAATTACGGTAGACGAGGCTCATCAGCTTCATTCGGTAGAAAAAATTTTAGAGCGGACCAATAGTATCTTGCGTCCGCCCATAGCCAATGTGGATCAGATTTTTCTCTTCATCCCCACTGCAAATCCCAAATATAATCTACTTCTTATCGATAAGATGCTCGCATATTACGAGTCAAAACATGTGGAGGTCGTGCCTATCATATCGAAATGCGATATGGATCCTGAGGAAGCTTTGAAGCTTACAGCGCTTTATGAATCTGCAGTTTACAAGGTCTATCGTCTGTCGGCATATGAACGGGAGACTGTGGAGTCTGTAAAAAAATTATTGCCCGGAAAGACGACGGCTCTAAGCGGCGTCTCCGGCTCGGGCAAGTCAACCTTTTTAAATAATGTATTGGGATTAAATCTGGAGACGGGATCGGTAAGCGAAAAGACCAACCGCGGTAAGCATACGACCCGCCATACGGAAATCTTTAAAGGGGAAGGGGGTATGTATCTTTTTGATACACCCGGCTTTTCCAGTATGGATCTTTCGGAAATCGAGTCCGGGGAACTGGATAAGTATTTCAGAGATTTTCATGATTATTTAGGTCAATGTAAATTTCATGATTGCAGCCACCGAAAAGAGCCCGGTTGCAGAATATTAAAAGCTTACACAGACGGTGATATTAAGCCGTCTCGCTATGAGAATTATTTGAAAATTTATGAAGAGTTATCAGAAAAGGAGAATTCTAAATGGCGCTAGTTGCTCCTTCTATTTTATCCGCTGATTTTTCGAAACTGGGGGAAGAAATTAAACGATTGGACAGGGAAAAGGTTGATTTTATTCACGTGGATGTAATGGACGGACATTACGTTCCGAATCTTACGTTCGGTCCGCCGGTGATCAAATCCATTCGTCCCTATACGGATATTCCCTTTGACGTGCACCTAATGATTGAGAACCCTGAGCGCAGCTTAGAAGATTATATCGACGCCGGCGCCGATCGTATTACGTGCCATTTGGATGCAACGAGACATTTGGAGCGATTTATTCAAAGAGTAAAATCTGCCGGATTAAAGGCGGGAGTAAGCCTTTGTCCTCATGAATCTCCGGAAGCTTTACGCTATTTGCTCGACGATTTGGATCTCGTACTTTTAATGAGTGTCAATCCCGGTTTCGGCGGCCAATCCTTTATTGAATCTACCGTTCAAAAGACAAGAGATCTTCGAGAGCTTTTAGAAGGTCGAGACTGTGAAATCATGGTAGACGGCGGCATCAATTTAGAAACCGGCAAAAAAATGGTAGACGCCGCTTGCGACAGCTTAGTGGCAGGTTCTTTTATTTTTAAACATGAGAACCCTTCAGAAGCTATTCGAGGGTTAAGAAGTTTATGAAAAAAGGTCTGATCATAACCGGGGGCGAAAAACCTTCTAAGGAATTGCTTCTCAGAGAAATTCAGTGGGCCGACGGCATTATATGCGCCGACAGCGGATTCGACGCCGTGGAAGACTATCGAGAGAAGATTATCCTCATCATCGGCGACTTCGACAGTACCCACCGCAGGAACGCTATAGAAAAATCGAACATTTCCGTAGAAGTTCTCACTCCTATGAAAGATGAGACTGATACGGAGATGGCTTTTTTACGGATGCTTGAGCATGGACCTGAGGAAATTCATTTACTCGGAGGCGTGGGAAGTCGTTGGGATCACAGTATTGCGACAATCCTTTCTCTGGAAGCCTATTTGGATCGGTGCGAGAAGATCACCATGATCGACGAACACAACGAGCTTCAAATGGTAGGGCCGGGAACCTACCCGGTAGAGAAAGGTGATTATCACTATTTCAGTGTAATCCCCATCAGTGATTTCGTCGTGTTCTCAACTCACGGCTTAAAATATGAAGTAAGCGAACTGGAATTGCTACGTAAAAAGACGCGAGGCGTAAGTAACGAAATTATAAGAGAGGATGCGTCCGTAACTATTCACGAAGGAACCGCTTTGTTTATAAAATCAAAAGATGCATAAGAAAAAAGCCTTTGGTCATGAACGGCCAAAGGCTTTTTTAGTAAAGGGATATTTAAATTAATTAACTTGATTGCGGGGTTTAATACCTTTTTGGAAATCTTCTAAATTATCGACACAGGCATTTCCCATTTCCAGTCGCGCTTCTACAGTTGCATTACCCAAATGGGGAGCGAGAGTTACATTGGAAAGTTTGAGCAAATCTTCAGTGACTTTAGGCTCAAATTCATAAACGTCCAGTGCAGCACCTGCAATATCACCGCGTTTTAAAGCATCGGCTAAGGCCTGTTCGTCAATTAGAGGACCTCTCGCCGCATTAATAAAGGTTGCCGTCGGCTTCATCGACTTAAAGGCCTCTTCACCAAATAAGTGATGCAGCTCGGGCACGAAAGCCGAATGTAAGCTGATAAAATCAGAGTCTTTTAAAAGCTCATCAAATGATACGTAGCGTGCTCCTAAAGATTCAATATCATCTTTTCTATTTCTAGAATGGTAAATAACATTCATATCAAAGGCTAGAGCGCGTTTGGCCAGATTTTTTCCGATATTTCCCATGCCGAAGATACCAAGCGTCTTGTCTTTTAACTGCTGACCGAGGAAATAAGTGGGACGCCATCCTTTAAAACCGCCATCACGTAAATCTTTATCGCCATTAACAAGCTTACGAGCTTGAGCGAGCATGAGAGCGAAGGTAAGTTCTGCGGTGGATACGGCAGAAGAGGGGGCCGGTGCATTGCAGACGATAATTCCCTTTTTCCGAGCGTAGTCGATGTCGATATTATCATAGCCTGCGCCATAGTTAAGAATGATCTTTAAATCGGAAGCACTGTCGATGACGGTGGCATCAATTTTATCCGACAGGGGACAAATAAGAGCATCGGCTCCTTTTAATCTCTCGATAAGTTCATCTTTTCCTAGAGGTTCATTGCTGTCGTTGTAATCGTAATCCACCTCCGATAATCTTTCGATAATCTCATCGGGTACTCTGCTTGAAATAAAAAGTTTCATAGTCTCTCCTCTGAAATAAAATAAAAAAAGCCGATTCCCTGGAATCGACTCATTATTAAAGTGCGCGTTCTACCTTACCGGATCTAAGGCAACGTGTGCAGACATAAATTCTCTTGTTGGAACCATTGACAACGGCGCGAACACGTTGAAGGTTCGGGGCCCACGCTCTGTTTCCCCTTTTATGGGAGAAGGAAACTGTGTTACCAAATTGTTTTTGCTTTCCGCAAATTTCGCATCTTTTAGCCATATTTACACCTCCTCCGACTCTTTTTCTGACTTCTCGTATTTTACCATAGTCAAAATTAAAATGCAATTATTGAAAGATGTTTTCTTAAACTTATCTGTGATATAATGGGATAAACTCCGCAATCTGGAAAGGAGACTTACTAATGGAAGTTACGATCCCTACAAGCAAGGGCAATATTACAATAGATAATCAAGTGATCGCAACCATTGCCGGTGTATCGGCTATGGAAAGTTACGGTGTCGTAGGTATGGCATCTAAAAATGCCGCCGACGGTATTTTTCAATTATTAAAGTTTGAAAATTTAACTCGCGGTATTGAAGTAAATACCGAAAATGAACGAGTTCTCATTAGTTTACACGTTATTATCGAATTTGGAATTCGAATTTCCACTGTCGGCCAGAATATTATCGATCGCGTTCGATTTAATGTGGAATCCTTAACGGGTCTTGATGTAGATGATATCGAGGTGCTCGTCGAAGGTATACGGATGAACTAGGGGTAGCTATGCAATTTATTACAACAGAAGATTTTATTGAAGCACTTTACAGTGCTTCGAATTATTTAGAACAAAATAAAACCAAGGTCAATGACTTAAATGTTTTTCCCGTACCCGACGGAGATACGGGAACAAACATGTCCATGACTATAAAAAGTGCTGTGGAGCAAGTCAAAGGAACATCTGCCACGGCAATCGATGATGTGGCTTCGGAGATGAGTCGCGGCGCTTTAATGGGTGCTCGGGGTAACAGTGGGGTTATTCTCTCTCAATTATTCCGCGGATTTGCCGAAGGTTTAAAGGGAAAAGAACAAATCGACAGTCAGTCCCTGGCCTACGCCATGAAAAAAGCTTCGGAAATGACTTATCTCGCGGTTATGAAGCCTACCGAAGGCACCATTTTAACAGTCGGTCGCGAAAGTGCGGAATTCGCCATGAAAAACGCGAAGAAATATAAGGATGTACTCGATTTTGCAGAAGCGGTTATTGCGCGAGCCAACGAATCTTTGAACAACACGCCTAATCTTTTACCCGTATTAAAAGAAGCGGGGGTCGTGGATGCAGGTGGAAAAGGCCTCGTTACAATATTAGAAGGTGCTTTTATGGCCTTAAAAGGTGAGGCGGTTGGTTCTGTCGAAGAAGAATCTGCCCCGTCTCAAAATGTAGCGAGACGCTCTGAAATCTCCACCGACGATATTAAATTCGGCTACTGCACGGAATTCATCGTCACCACCGAATCCGATCATGTAGAGGATTTAAAGGCGAAGCTTGTAGAGCGTGGAGACAGTCTTCTCGTCGTCGGCGATGAGAAAATGATCAAAGTTCACGTGCACACCAACGATCCCGGTCTTGCCTTACAGAGCGGATTGGAATTCGGATTTCTTAAAGATATTAAAATCGATAATATGCGTATCCAACACTCGGAGCGTCTTTTCAGCGCCGATCAGGTGAAGGAAAAGCAAAATTTAGAGAAACAAAAAGATGAAGTTCTTAAGCCTTATGGTTTTGTATCCATCTGTGCTGGGGAGGGGATCGAGTCTATCTTTAAAGAGGTAGGTGTCGATTATCTCGTCACCGGTGGTCAAACCATGAACCCAAGTACGGAAGATATCTTAGCCGGCATCAATAAGGTAAATGCGGAACATGTCTTTGTCCTGCCGAATAACAGTAACATTTTCATGGCAGCCGAAGCGGCTGCAGATATAGCCGATAAGGATGTTACGGTTTTAAAGACCCGTTCTATTCCTGAAGGTATTACTGCCTGTATCCACTTTATGCCCGATCAATCCGTAGAAGAAAACACGGAAGCTATGATGACGGCCGTAGAAGATCTTAAGACGGCGCAGGTAACATACGCCGTACGCGACACGGAAATGGATGGCATCGACATTAAGAAGGGCGATTTTATCGGCCTATCTGAAAAGAAGATCGTGTCCAAAGGTCCGTCTATAGAAGAGACGACCATCGATGTGTTGAAGTATATGATCGACGACGATTCCAGTTTTATATCTCTATATGCCGGAAGTGATGTAGATGACGAGGGTATCGCATCGTTAGAATCGGCCCTGGATGAAGCGTACCCGGATCTCGATTACGATGTGATGCGCGGTGATCAGCCAATTTATTACTATTTAATTTCAGTTGAGTAAGGGCAGGCGAAAGCCTGCTTTTTCATTGGAGGCACCATGTTAGATGCTGATGTAAAAAATGTAGCGGGCGTTGGACCGAAGATTGCTGAGCGTCTGAAGCGGCTAGATATTATGACGGTGGAAGATTTAATTTATACCTTTCCTTACCGCTACGAAAATCGAACAGAGCTCGTAGATTTTGAACATGCTTCTTTTGAAGAGCCGAAGATGTACCGCGTTCGCATAATGGGAAAAGAAAAAGTTCGCTACTTAAAAAAGGGCCTAAAGATGCAGAACTTTAATATTAGCGACGGAAAGTCCCAAGCGGAACTTACTTTTTTTAATATGCCCTTTCTCGACAGGCAATTGCGAGTGGGAAATGATTATTATATTTACGGTAAGCCGAAATTCTTTAACAGAAGATTACAGTTTACAGGTCCTAAGCTCTTTACGGAAAAAGAGCGAAAAGAGGCCATACGCATTTCGCCTATATATCCTTTAGTTGAAGGAATACAACAAGGACGTATGCAAAAGTTGATTAGTGAAGCATTGGCAAGTTTTGAAATTCCTAAGATTATTCCGGACTATCTTTTAAAACGCTACGGTCTGCTCTCTGAGGAAGTGGCGCTGAAAAGTATTCACGGGCCAAAAACTATGGAGGAAGCTCTCTTGGCTCGTCAATCTCTGATTTTTTCGGAATTTTTATGCTTTCAACTTGCCTTAGGTCGCTTCGATGAAAAGCGCGGGGTCGAAGGTTTCTCCATGAAAGAAGATGGACTGAGCGACCATATTCTCAAAAACTTACCTTTCGAATTGACAGAAGGACAAAGAGAGGCTTGGGATGATATAAAAAAGGATATGGCTTCCCATGAACGTATGGAAAGGCTCGTACAAGGGGATGTAGGGAGCGGAAAGACTGTGATCGCCTTTCTCGCTATGGCTCGCTGTGTGGCCAGCGGTTATCAGGCCATGATGATGGCGCCTACGGAAATCCTCGCCAAACAACACTATCATGACGCCTTTGAGCGTTTTATGCCCCTTGGCGTAAAGGTAGAACTTTTAACGGGTTCCACAAAACTTGCCAAATATCGCGAAATAATCGAAAACTTCAACAACGGTTCCTGCGACATTTTAATCGGCACCCACAGCCTTTATAACGAAGACATACACTCCGATCATTTGGGACTTACAATTACCGACGAACAGCATCGTTTCGGCGTCATGCAAAGAGAGGCACTTCAGGAAAAACAATCGAAAAGCGACCGGCTGATTATGACGGCGACCCCTATACCGAGAAGTCTCGGCATCGTCATGTATGGAAACACTTCGATTTCGTCAATACGAACCATGCCGAAAGGTCGAAAAGCGGTGGAGACTACAGTGATTGGTGACGGAGACCTTGAAAAAGCGTATGGTTTTATAGAATCTTATTTGAAAAGCGGTCAACAAGTTTACATCGTATGTCCTCTTATCGAAGAGAATCCAGAGCTTTCCCTGCACGCTGCCGAATCGGTTTACCGTTATTTTTCAACAGAGCGCTTTAAAAATTATAGCGTCGGGCTTCTTCACGGGCAGCAGTCTCCCGATGAAAAGAACGAAGTAATGGAGGCATTCGAATCGAATCGTCATCAGATTCTGGTTTCTACAACCGTCATCGAAGTGGGCGTCAATGTGATAAATGCCAATTTACTCTTCGTCTACGATGCCGATCGTTTCGGCCTTGCCACACTTCACCAATTGCGAGGGCGCGTAGGTCGGGGCGATAGTCAGGCTTACTGCATTTTGCACTCGGCGAATCAGTCAACAAAAACGCAACAGCGTCTCGGAATTATGGCCGCTTCAAACGACGGATTTTACATTGCGGAAGAAGATATGAAACTTAGGGGAGGCGGTGATTTCTTCGGCACTCGCCAATCGGGAATGGTGAGCTTTCGGATAGGGGATCTATTTGAAAATATGGATATTATGCGCTACGCAAAAATCGAGGCAGACGCCATTTTAAAGGGCGGTCATTTAAACGATGAAGAAGAGCCGGATCTGTTAAAGGGAGTCTTAGCTTACGAAAATCGAACGTTGGGTATTTAATGTCGTGATAAATTGTCAACGATAAGGGAATATGCTAGAATTTAAGGGAGGATATTATGCGTGTGATTGCAGGCGAGGTGAAAGGTCGACGACTGAAGACGCCGAAGAATAATCGCATCCGGCCCACTGAAGATCGAATCAAAGAAAATATTTTCAATATACTCTTCGGTCCTTTCAGCGGTACCGTTGTTTTAGATCTTTTTTCAGGAACCGGCCACATGGGAATTGAATTTCTAAGTCGCGGTGCTGAAATTTGTTGGTTTTGCGATAATCATCCCGATAGTCAACGCCTTATCCAAGAGAACCTTTCTTTGACCGGATATAGGAATAAAGGCCAAACAGTCAACGGTTCTTATGTAAAATGTCTAAATCAGGCGAAGGAAAAAGACGTGCAATTCCATTATGTCTACATTGATCCTCCCTACGACCGGAGGGAATACTACGACGAGTCGGTGCGCTTGATTGTAGAAAATAATCTTCTGGCGGAAGATGGGCGGATCATATTGGAGGCACCGGATCGTTATGATTTTTCCGACTATGAGCACTTAAAGCTCTTTCGGAAGAAGCAGTATGGGAAGAAAAATATTTGGATATTTGAAAGTTGTGATTAAGAAGTGAAAGTTATTTACGCCGGAAGTTTCGATCCGGTAACCTACGGGCATCTCGATATCATTTTAAGGGCGCGAAAAGTCTTTGGAGAAGTCGTGGTCGCTGTTTTAAATAATAAAAAGAAAACCGGTTTTTTTACGATTTCCGAGCGATTGGCGCTTCTTGAAAAGACACTGGAAGGCGAAGAAAATATCGAAATCGACAGTTTTGAAGGGCTGCTCGTCGATTATGCCAATAGTAAGAACATCGGGACAGTGGTGCGCGGTCTGCGTTCCAATTCCGATTTCGAAAATGAATATATGGTGGCCATGGCGAATAAAAACTACGGCACCGATTTGGAAACTGTTTTTTTACTTACTACTCAGGATCATTTATTTATAAGCTCATCTCTGGCAAGAGAAGTAGCTGCCTTTGACGGTGACACGTCCTTATTTGTTCCGGAGGTTGTGGGGAAGGCCATGAAAGAGAAAGTGAGAGAGAGGTAAAACTATGGAAGTCATGCGTTATATCGAAGATCTGAAAGATTTATTGGAAGTGAGCTCTACGATCCCACTTACGGGAAAGACAATGGTAGATAAGGAAGAAGTGACGGATCTTTTAAACCGTATCGAGTCACAATTTCCGAAAGACATGGCCGAAGCCCAAAGCATTCGTGACCGTAAAGATGAAATCTTTGACGATGCCAATATGCAAGCCAAACAAATCATTCAAGCGGCTCATGTAGAAGCGAAAAAATTAATTGATGAAGATGAGATCACAACAGCAGCTCAAGAACAGGCAAGAGAAATCATGAACCGCGCCGAAACCGAAAGTGAACAAATTCGTCATTCGGCGAGAGACTATGTCGATGGTCTATTGGAAGATACGCAAGTGCATCTTTCCGAAATGATTAAAACCATCAACGAAAACAGAAAAGAACTTTAAAAAACGGCCCGAGGGCCGTTTTTTATCTGCCTATAAAAAGGCGTTTAGTGGAAGATCGGGTGAGAATACTCCAAAGATCCATGGCATTTTCTTCATAAGAGAGAAATTTTTGATCTTGAGGAGAAAGTTTTCGAACGTCTTTATAATTGGTAAAGAGGATCACATCGGTAGACTTCATATCTTTTAAAAAAAATCTCCCTTGTTCTGAGAAAGCAAGAACGTAAAAAGCGCTCTGATTTTTGATGCTCTCTTGAATATCTTCGGATGTCATGTTTAAGAAGCGATGGAAGAGCAACCTAGAAATTCTCCAGCGAGAGTATCGCCTGGTTTTTGTATTCTCCAAGAAATCTTCAAAGAAATCATATTCTCCCAAGGATCTTAAAATGCGATCGTCGATTCCCTTTTCATAACCGTTATAAATGCTCCAATCGCGAGAATCATTTAAAATTAAGCTACGATAGAGAGGGTAAAGAGATTCCAGTAGACGACCTTCCGAAAACTTCGGAGGTGTTCCCGCACAGGCCTTTTTTAATTCTTCCGCGCTCTCATCATAATGCTTTCGAATATATGAGGCACTGACAAGCGGGCGATTGCTCGTTTTCAATCTTGTAACGGGATAGAACTCAATCGAAGAGTTAATCTTTTTTAAGGCTTTAAAGTAACCATAGGCGAGTAGGGCATTGGACTGAAAGAGTCCCTTCCATTGGGTGTTCTCTTTTTCAAGAGCTGTTAAGTAAGATTCGCTGAAGGATTTTCCTCGATCCAGAGACTCTTTTAAATGCTTAGAAAAAACAGGTTTTTCCTCGTAATCATAGATCTGCTCATATAAATCCTTATCTCCCCATTCCGTTCCGCAAAAGACGGCGTCGATCGTGCCGAATCGTTCGGCTATGGTCATAGCGCCATGGGAAAACATCTCACCGTAACTTGTAGCGATTTGCGTGGGGAGGGTGAGGACCACATCACCTCCGTTTTTAACGAGATCATTTGCCCGCGTAAAGGGATCGGTTACGACGGGAAGACCACGCTGAGTAAAAGAAGCGCTCATTAGGATGATAATACGGTAGCCCGACTTTTTAGCTTGATCCATCAGATAAACATGACCATAATGCAGAGGGTTGGTTTCTGCGACGATTAACGCATTTTTCATAGTTTTTCATTCCTATTCAGCTCATAGTTTAGACATCGGCTCTTTATATGATATAATAACTAAGGAAAATTTTGAAAGTACTGAGGAGGAAATGTATGAATATTTTAGTCATTAACTGTGGCAGTTCTTCTTTGAAATACCAATTAATCGATATGGATAAAAAAGAAGTTCTCGCTAAAGGTTTAGCAGAACGTATTGGTATCGAGGGTGGCCGCGTAAAATACGAAGCGGCCGGAAAAGATGAAATCGTCATTGAAGAAATGTTAGACGACCACAAAGCAGCTTTAAAGATCGTCTTAGATTCTTTGAAGCATGAAGAATACGGCGCGGTCAAGAGCTTAGATGAAATCGATGCAGTAGGTCATCGTGTCGTTCACGGCGGCGAAGCTTTTGCGGAATCGGTTATTATCGACGAAAAAGTAATGCAAGCCATCAACGACAATGTAGAAATCGCTCCTTTACACAATCCGCCTAACATTATCGGTATCGAAGCCTGCAAAGAAATTATGGGTGACGTTCCCATGGTAGCAGTCTTTGACACAGCTTTCCACCAATCTATTCCCGAGCTGAACTATATCTATGCATTACCCTACGAATACTACGAAAATTACAAAGTACGTCGTTATGGCTTCCACGGCACAAGTCACCAATACATTACCGAACGTGCAGCAGATATGCTCGGTAAAGACCTTAACGAAGTAAACCTGATCACCTGCCATTTAGGAAACGGTTCCAGCATCAGTGCCGTTAAAGGCGGAAAATGCTACGATACCTCCATGGGCTTTACGCCACTTGAAGGTCTTGCAATGGGTACCCGTTCCGGAGACTTAGATCCTGCGATCATTCCCTTTATTATGGATAAAGAAGGACTCTCAACTGAAGAAATGAGTAATGTCTTAAATAAAAAGAGTGGTGTTTTAGGTGTAAGCGGTGTTTCCAGCGACTTCAGAGATTTGGAAGAAGCAGCTGAGAAAGGTAACGATCGTGCCCAACTCGCTTTAGATATTTTCGAAAACCGTGTTCGTAAATACATCGGCGCTTATTTAACCGAAATGGATCACTGCGACGGCATTATCTTCACTGCAGGTGTCGGCGAAAACTCCATTACGACTCGTGAGCGCGTCGTTGACGGTTTGAAGAGCTTAGGCGTAGAAATTGATAAAGACAAAAACGATATGCGCGGAAAAGAAGCTGTCGTCAGCACTGACGCATCCTCCATCCCCGTACTCGTCATTCCCACCAATGAAGAACTGAAGATTGCAATGGAGACTGCAAAACTCGTATAAACCCTTGACAGTCGATCTTTTTCTGTCATATAATAGTGTGCAGCAGTTTTAGAGGTGATACCATGCGTACCGATATTTCTGAATTTTTGAGAGGGAATGACATCCAAAAATCTGTATCCGGTGAACTTTCGCCCGAAGACAGTCCTTTAGATATTGAGGGATTAGGTCTCGAAGGCCCTGTAAACTATCAATTAGATATTTACAAAGTTGACGGTGACCTTGATGTGGATGTACATGTCGAGTATACTTTTAACAGTCGCTGTGATCGTTGCTTAAAGCCGGTTCAAGAAGATGTTGAAAGTATGTCCCATATGGTAGTCACAACTGATCCTGATGAAGAGATCGAAGCCAATGTCTTAGTTGTAGATTCCATGGATGCGTTTCCTTTAAGAGAGTTGGTATTCTCACAAGTTATAACCTCAGTGCCGACGAAGATATTATGTGACATATCATGTAAAGGCCTTTGTCCGGTCTGCGGTGAGGATTTAAATGAACATCCCGATCACGAATGTGAAGAGGAGGTTATAAGTCCGTTTGAATCTTTAAAAAATTTATTTGATAATGAGTCTGAAGATAGGGAGGTGTAAAAATGGCAGTACCTAAGAGAAAAACTTCAAAACAACGTAAAAACAAAAGACGTGCATCTTCTTATCGTCTAAATAAAGCAACCGTCGTTGAGTGCCCTAACTGTCACGAAGCGAAGTTGCCCCACCGTGTCTGCCCGAGCTGTGGATACTATGCAGGCAAAGAAGTTGTTGCTAACAGCGAAGAAATCTAAAAAAAGCTTCCGTTTATTCGGAAGCTTTTTTCATGCTTAAAATGCCCAATTGCCGTCTTTAAATATAATGATCTCTTGACCCTCTTCAGTTTTTCCGACAATAGACATATCTTTAGATCCCACCATAAAATCAACGTGAACGAGACTGTCGTTTACACCTAATTCTTTAAGCTCATCCTTCGAATGCGCTTCAGTTCCTTTTAAACAGGTAGGGTAGGCACGTCCAAGAGCCAAGTGGCAAGAGGCATTTTCATCAAATAAAGTATTGTAAAAGAGTTGATTGCGATTGGAAATGGGACTGTCATAGGGAACGAGTGCCACTTCACCTAGTCGTTTGGAGCCTTCATCGGTTTCCAATAGATGCTTCAAGGTGTCGAGTCCGGTTTCAGCTCCGTAATCCACGACAGAACCATTTTCAAAGCGTAGATAAAACTTGTCGATGACATTACCGTTATAGGCGAGGGGCATAGTGGCGTATACGGTGCCGTTGACACCTTCTGCATGGGGAAGAGTGAATACTTCTTCTGTCGGAATATTGGCCACAAAAGGTGCGCCTTCCGGTGTCTCGCTGCCGCCGCCTGCCCACAAGTGATTTTTCGGGAGCTCGACGACTAAATCCGTACCCAGACTATTTCGATAGTGAAGAGATGTAAATTTATAATCGGTCATCTTCTTAGCTAGAGAATTTACTCGATTCATATGCTCTTCCCAAGTTTTAACAGAGTCGTCTGTCACGCGGGACGTATCGAAAATGGCTTCCCATAATTTTTCAACGGCTTCGTCTTCATGAAGTTCGGGGTACACTTTCTTTGCCCAGGATTTTGTCGCTACGCCTGCAACAGTCCAGGGATTTTGATCGCTCATCATGGCTTCTGAATAAAATTCGAGGGCTTTGCTTCTGTTCATGGTGGCAGCTTGGAGCACCTTCGGGTCTACCGCTTTTAAAAGATCGGGATCGGTTCCTGTGAAGGATAAAAATCCTGCACCTTTATCAAGATAGTAGCGAAACATTTCCTTTTGATATTTGGGCACATTGTTTAAAACTTCTTGAGGAGCGTATTCATAACGCATAAGCGTCAGCTCATCGTCGCTCCAAATAATATGCACATCACTTGCACCGTTTAAATAAGCATGTTTGGCCGCAAGCACTGCGACATCACGGCCCTCAATGGGGGCACGGATAACAAGGGGCTGATTCTTTTTTATTTGGATGCCTACTTTTATAAGCATTTCTGCGTAAGCATCAAGTTGTTTTTCGAGATTCATATTTCCTCCTTTTTCGAATATAGTAAAGTATACCATAACTCTCTTGGGATCCTTGCGAAGGCTGAAATGTCGTGTTATAATATATCGGTACAAATACACACATGGGGCGAGAATAGAATCGTTGCTGAAAGGTGGTTTTATTTTTAAACCCCATGGAGGATTAAACAATTGGAGGTAAAAATGTCTGTAGTATCAATGAAGAGCTTATTGGAAGCAGGTGTCCACTTCGGTCACCAAACCAGAAGATGGAACCCGAAGATGAAGAAATACATCTTCACAGAACGCAATGGAATTTATATCATCGATTTACAAAAAACTGTCGGTAAGATTGAAGAAGCTTACGACTATGTTCGTGAAACTGTTCAAGACGGTGGTCAAATTCTATTTGTCGGTACCAAAAAACAAGCACAAGATGCCATTGAAAAAGAAGCTAAACGTTGTGGTGAATTCTACATCAACCAACGTTGGTTAGGCGGTCTTCTTACAAACTATCAAACGATCAAAACCAGAATCGAACGTTTGAAAGATTTAGAAGAAATGGAAACAGACGGCCGTTTTGATGTACTTCCCAAAAAAGAAGTTATCGGTTTACGCCACGAAAGAGAACGTCTTGAAAAGTTCCTCGGCGGTATTAAAGATATGAACGGACTTCCCGACGTTATGTATGTTGTGGATCCGAAAAAAGAAAACATCGCCGTTAAAGAAGCACAAAAGCTTGGTATTCCTATCGTCGGTATTCTCGATACAAATTGCGATCCCGATGAACTAGATTATCCCATTCCCGGCAATGACGATGCCATTCGTGCCGTTAAATTAATCACGGAAACCATGGCCAACGCCGTTATCGAAGGTAAGCAAGGTGCTCAAGACGACGCTGAAGTTGAAACCGAGCAACAGTCCAAAGTGGAAACTGAAAATCAAACTGATTTTGCTATAAATGGAAAAGGATTTTTTACTGTAAGAGATAATGAAGGAAATTTATTTTATACTAGAGATGGAGCTTTTAAGGTAAATAGAGATGGATATTTAGTAACATCATCTGGTTATTCTGTATTAAATTCAAATAACCAGCCTATATATGTTGGCAATAGCAGTGTATCAGTTGATACTAATAATAATGTTGTTTTATCATCCGGTGCAGTACATAGATTTAATATTGTAGATTTTCAAGATTATAATTCATTAAATAAAGTAGGTTCAAATTTATATAGTGGTGAAGGTGCTACTGCTACAAATAATTATATAGTGAAAAATATGCAAATAGAAGGCTCAAATGTTGATATTATTCAATCAACAGCAGATTTGATGTCAAATTTAAGAGCATTTGAAGCAAATCAAAAGGTAGTACAAATTATGGATTCTACTTTAAGTAAAATAGCAAATGAAATAGGTACAGTAAGGTAGGTATAAGATATGTATGGTATTTTAAATGTAAGTAGAACTGGAATGAGTGCAACTCAAAATAAAATTAATGTTATTTCAAATAATGTAGTTAATGCAAATACAACTGGATACAAAAAATTAGAGGTTGGATTTGAGGATTTACTTAGAAATGGAATTTCAAAAGAAAGGTATCCAGTAAATGCTAATAATACTACAGTAGGTACTGGTGTAAAAAGCACTACGGAATTAAGAAATTTTACACAAGGTTCATTAAGAAATAGTGGTATAGCGACTAATTTAGCTATAGATGGAGAAGGGTTTTTTAGGGTAATTAAATCTGATAATACATATGCTTATACTAGAAATGGTGAATTTTCAATTGATGGAAATGGAAAGATTGTTGATGATTCAGGAAATATTCTTGATATTCAATTTATTAATGGGAAAAATTATGATAATTCTGGAATACAAGAAAATAATTTTTCTGTTAATAAAAAGGGTGAAGTTTATGTCAATGATGAAAGGATAGGAAATATTAATTTATATAAGGCCACTGGTGACAATGATTTTTTATCAACAGGTAATAATTTATTTATTATTAATGATGGAGCTCAAGTAATTCAAGCAAATGGAGACATACATCAAGGTTATATCGAAATGTCTAATGTAAATACAGCACAAGAATTTACTGATTTAATATCAATGCAAAGAGCTTTTCAATTAAATAGTAAGGGATTTAGTGTTGCTGATGAAATGTGGTCTATGATTAATAATTTACAATCTAGGTAAGAAAGAGGATAAAGCATGGATGATATAAGATTATATGATTTTAAAAAAAGTAAGAAATTCTCTTTAGAAAACATAAGAAATTTAACTGTTATGTGTGAAGAATTTTGTAAAACTTCAAATATGCAAATTAATTATGAAACTAAAAGCAATGATTTAAGAATGTCAGTAAATAAATCTATGCAAAGTACTTATGGGGAATTTATTGAAAGTATAGATAATGACAATATAGTAATAGAATACTCAATTTTACCAACTATATACAATTTAACTTTATTTATAGATAAAGTTGCAATTTTAAGTATTGTTGATTTATTATTAGGTGGAAATGGAAATATTGAAGATAAAGATAGAGAGCCAACTAATATAGATATAGAATTAGTAAAATATTTATTTAGCAATTTATTAACTAGAATGTATATGCCTATTCAACATGACAGAATTCAAATAAACAAAGTTTACACAAATAAAATTCAATATCAAAATCTTAATTCAAAAGATATGATTTTTACTTCATTAATAAATATATCATTACAAAATAATATAATTGGATATATGAGATTTTGTATTCCTTATGAAAGCACAAAGGATATAATAAATGATTTTAATACAAGAGGAGCAAATAGTAGTGATATTAAGGAGGAGGAAAGTGAAAGACATATTGAGGGTTATGAAATATATCCATATATAAAAAATGTTGATTTAAATGTAACTGCTCAATTAGGAACTGCCAAGGTAAGTATAAATGATTTATTAAATTTAGAGCTTGGTGATGTTATAATTTTAGATCAAAAAATAAATGAAGACATTACAGTAAATATTGGTGATGCTAAAGCATATAAAGCTAAGCCAGGTATATTAGGAAGTAAAAATGGAGTAGAAATTACTGAAATTATAAGGTAGGAGAGATATATATGAATGAAAAAATATCTAGAGTTTTAGATATTCCAATAGAAAT